>Ga0255214_1000342_pt1 | contig 11879 bp, 11 predicted proteins | sample Miss_Law_RepB_8d_FD_189951 | JGI IMG/M metagenome (GOLD analysis project Ga0255214, IMG submission 189951) | Freshwater microbial communities from Mississippi River, Louisiana, United States - Miss_Law_RepB_8d | ecosystem: Environmental > Aquatic > Freshwater > River | place: USA: Louisiana... | reverse complement strand
CTGTCGACAGCATGCTGGCCGATGTCATCGGTCGGGCCGAGAAGATCGCGACCCGCAAGGCCTCGCAAAATGCCCTGAATCATCTCGGTCCGGCTCTGCCAGACATGATCGGCGGTTCGGCCGACCTCACCGGCAGTAACCTCACTGACTTTCAGGGCTGCGGCGCACTGCGCGCCGGCGAGCGCGAGCTGGTTGCAGGACGGCACATCAACTACGGCGTGCGCGAGTTCGGCATGGCCGCGATCATGAATGGACTGGCATTGCACGGCGGATTCATTCCGTATGGCGGCACCTTCCTGACCTTCTCCGATTATTCGCGCAACGCGCTGCGCATGGCGGCGCTGATGCGTCAGCGCGTGATCCATGTGTTTACCCACGACTCGATCGGACTGGGCGAGGACGGCCCGACCCACCAACCGGTCGAGCATGCCGCGTCCCTGCGGCTGATCCCGAACATGGACGTCTGGCGTCCGGCCGACCCGGTCGAGTCTGCGCTCGCCTGGGTTTGCGCGATCGAGCGACGCGACGGTCCGTCGTCGCTGCTGTTTTCGCGCCAGGCGGTGCCGTTTCTGCCACGAGAGACCGGGCAGGTCGCGGACATTCGCCGCGGCGGCTACGTGCTGCGCGACGCCAGGGCGGCGCAGGCGGCGATCCTGGCCACTGGTTCCGAGGTCGGTGTGGCCCTGGCGGCTGCCGAACTGCTCGCCGCCGACGGCATAGCTGTGCGCGTGGTGTCGATGCCGTCAAGCTCGGTCTTCGACCGGCAGGACATCAACTACAAGCGCAAGGTGCTGCCTGACCGGATGCCGCGTATCGCGGTCGAGGCCGGCGTAACTGATGGCTGGTGGAAGTATCGTTGCGATGCGGTCGTCGGAGTCGACCGGTTCGGCGAGTCGGCTCCCGCCGGACAACTGTTCGAGTTGTTCGGGCTGACGCCGGCCAATGTGGCAGACACGGTACGTGCGGTGCTGGCCAAAGGCTGAGTGACGACATCGCCGCCTCAAGATCATTCGAGACACAACCAAACGGAGAATTTCATGACGATTCGAGTTGCCATCAACGGTTATGGCCGCATCGGCCGCAACATCCTGCGTGCCCACTACGAGGGCGGCAAGAAGCATCCGATCGAGATCGTCGCGATCAATGACCTGGGCGATGCCAAGACCAACGCGCACCTGACCCAGTACGACACCGCGCATGGCAAGTTTCCGGGTAGCGTCAGCGTCGATGGCGACAGCATCGTCGTCAACGGTGATCGCATCAAGGTACTGGCCAACCGCAATCCGGCCGAGCTGCCGTGGGGCGAACTCGGCGTGGATGTGGTGCTCGAGTGCACCGGCTTTTTCACCAGCAAGGAGAAGGCTTCCTCGCATCTGAAGGGTGGCGCCAAGAAAGTGATCATCTCGGCACCTGGTGGCAAGGATGTCGACGCAACGATCGTCTATGGCGTTAACCACATGGTGCTGAAAGCCTCCGACACCGTGATCTCGAATGCGTCCTGCACCACCAACTGTCTGGCGCCCTTGGTCAAGCCTCTGCACGACAAGATCGGCGTCGAGACCGGCCTGATGACAACGATTCATGCCTACACGAACGATCAGGTGCTGACCGACGTCTATCACGAAGATCTGCGCCGCGCTCGCTCGGCCACGATGTCGATGATCCCGACCAAGACTGGCGCTGCGGCTGCCGTGGGTCTTGTGCTGCCGGAACTCAACGGTCGTCTGGACGGTTACGCGCTGCGTGTGCCGACCATCAATGTCTCGATTGTCGATCTGTCGTTCATGGCTGCCCGTGACACCAGCGTCGACGAGGTCAACCAGATCCTGCGCGAGGCCTCCGAGGGTGCGCTCAAGGGCGTGCTCGACTACTCCGATGCACCACTGGTCTCGGTCGACTTCAATCACAATCCGGCCTCGTCCACCTACGACTCGACGCTGACCAAGGTGTCCGGCCGTCTGGTCAAGGTCTCTTCCTGGTACGACAACGAGTGGGGCTTCAGCAACCGCATGCTGGACACCACCTGCGCGTTGATGGCGGCCAAGTAAGCGATGCCACCGACCCGCCCTGCGAAACGCGAAGACACACAGCTGTCGTGATGAAGTCAGCCGAGGTCGCCGCGCTGCTGCGCGAGTTGCTGTCGGCGATCCGGCCGCTGCGGCTCGCGGATCGCCGCCCGTGGGTGCAGGTGGCAGTCGGCGAGGTGCGCTTTGAGTCCGACGGCATCGAGCTGGTGTTCTTTAGCGACAGCGCGACGCTGGATCATCTGGTGTCGCTGCGCATGCCGGACGGAACCCGGGCCGGATTCACCGACTGGCTCGCCAGTGATGGCAACAATCCCATCGATCTGCTCGACGACTCCGAGCGGCTAGAACTGGAGCAGCGCCTGCTCGAGGCATCCTGATCCAATCTCCTGAGAGACCGTCGCCATGCAGTTCAAACGACTCACCGACCTAGACCTGCGCGGCAAGCGTGTGTTCATCCGTGCCGACCTGAACGTGCCGCAGGACGATTCGAACGCGATCACCGACGACACCCGGATCCGGGCCTCGGTGCCGGCGATCGAGCATTGCCTGAAGGCCGGGGCTGCGGTGATGGTGACCTCGCATCTGGGGCGTCCCACTGAAGGTCAGTTGCGCCCCGAGGATTCGCTGGCGCCGATCTGTGAGCGCCTCGGGCAATTGCTCGGCCGGCCGGTCAGGCTGATTGCCGACTGGGTCGAGGGCGGTTTCACGATCTCCCCCGGAGAGGTGGTGCTGCTGGAGAACTGCCGCTGCAACAAGGGCGAGAAGAAGAACGACGAAGCGCTGGCGCGCAAGATGGCGGCTTTGTGCGATGTGTATGCCAATGACGCATTTGGCACCGCGCACCGGGCTGAAGCCACCACGCACGGTATCGCGCGGTTTGCGCCGGTTGCCTGCGCAGGCCCGCTTCTGGCGGCCGAGCTCGACGCCTTGGGCAAGGCGCTGGGCAGCCCCAGGAGACCGCTGGTGGCGATCGTTGCCGGTTCGAAGGTGTCGACCAAGCTGACCATTCTCGAGTCGCTGGCTGCCAAGGTTGACCAGCTGATCGTCGGTGGTGGCATTGCCAACACCTTCATGGCGGCCGCAGGCCTGCCGATCGGCAAATCGCTGGCCGAGCCGGACCTGGTTGGTGATGCGCGCAAGATCATCGACATGATGGCGGCACGCGGTGCCAGCGTGCCCATTCCGGTCGACGTCGTTTGCGCGACCGAGTTTTCGGCCAGCGCCACGGCCAGCGTCAAGAAAGCCGCCGATGTGGCCGCTGACGACATGATCCTGGACATCGGCCCGCAGACCGCACAAATGTTGGCTGCGCAGCTGCGCGAGGCAGGGACCATCGTCTGGAACGGTCCGGTCGGGGTGTTCGAGTTCGATGCGTTTGCCGGCGGAACCGAGGTGCTCGCCCACGCGATCGCCGAATCCTCCGGGTTTTCGATTGCCGGCGGTGGCGATACGCTGGCTGCCATCGCCAAGTTCGGCGTCACCGATCGCATCGACTACATCTCCACCGGTGGCGGTGCGTTCCTGGAGTTCCTGGAAGGCAAGACCCTGCCGGCGGTCGATGCGCTGCGCAGCCGGGCCTCCGGCTGAGTCAGATTTGGCCCGCCAGCGGACCCTGGCAGGGTTGTGTGACGGCATCATGACCTTGCGCCTTGATGCACCGGGCGGGCGTGGTGCGTGACGCTAGTCCGCGAAGCGGGCACAATCGCTGCATCTTTGTCAGAGATTAGGAGTGTGACTTTGCGCGCCACGAAAATCGTCGCCACCCTCGGTCCGGCATCCAGCGACCCGCAGGTGCTCGAGCGGATGATTGCGGCTGGCACCAATGTCGTCAGGGTCAATTTCTCGCACGGGAGCGCTGAGGAGCACATCGCGACGATTCGCAAAGTGCGAGAAGTGGCGGCGCGCAGTGGTCGCGACGTCGGCGTGCTCGCCGATCTGCAAGGTCCGAAGATCCGCATCGGCAAGTTCGCCGACGGCAAGATCACGCTGGCCGAGGGCGACCCGTTCACCTTCGATGTTGATTGCGAGCTTGGCGACCAGTCGCGTGTCGGTCTGGATTACAAGGAACTCGTCCATGATGTGAAGCCCGGCGACACGCTGCTGCTCAACGATGGGCGCATGACGATGCAGGTCAAGGCGGTCGGTGCGCGCCGGATCGACTGCGTGGTCCTTGTCGGCGGTGTGCTGTCCAATCGCAAGGGCATCAATCGTCAGGGCGGCGGGCTGTCGGCTCCGGCGCTCACGTCCAAGGACATGGAGGACATCCGCACCGCGGTTGCACTGGAGGCCGATTTTCTCGCGGTGTCTTTTCCGAAAAATTCCAGCGACATGTACATGGCGCGCGAGCTGATGCGCGCGGCCGGCGGGCGGATGATGGTCATCGCCAAGATCGAGCGCTTCGAGGCGATCGGCAATCTTGAGGAGATTCTGAAGGCCTCGGACGGCATCATGGTTGCGCGTGGTGATCTGGCGGTGGAGGTCGGCGATGCTGCGGTGCCGGCGCTGCAAAAGCGCATGATCCGGATGGCGCGCGAGCTGAACAAGGTCACGATCACCGCAACGCAGATGATGGAGTCGATGATCACCGAGCCGACGCCGACCCGCGCGGAGGTCTCGGACGTCGCCAACGCGGTGCTGGACGGAACCGATGCCGTGATGCTGTCGGCGGAAACCGCGGCTGGCAAGTATCCGGTGCAAACTGTCGAGGCGATGGCCCGCATCTGCGCCGAGGCAGATCGCTCGCAGATCGGTTCACTGGATGCGGGCTTTCTGAACCGGACTTTCACGCGGGTCGACCAGACCATTGCGATGAGCGCGCTGTTTGTGGCGCAGCACATGCAGATTCGCGCAATCGTCGCACTCACGCAGTCGGGATCCACCGCGTTGTGGATGTCGCGCATCGACTCGGGCGTACCGATCTATGCGCTGACGCCAGAGGAGGGCACCCGTCGCCGGATGTGCCTGCTGCGCGAGACGCATCCGATTCTGTTCGAGTACCAGTCGCATGAGCGCGAGGCATTGCTGCTCGAGGCCGAGCAAAAGCTGCTCGACCGCGGCGTGGTCGTCAAGGGCGATCTGGTCATCATCACGATCGGTGAGCCGATCGGGAAATCCGGTGGTACCAATTCGCTGAAAATCGTTCGCATCGGCGAACATAGTTGACGCGCGGACAGCGTCGACCCTGAGCCGATGACCTCCTGGAGAATAGGCAGATGATTCCTTTTTCGGTGCTCGATCTGGTACCGGTTCGCGAAGGCGACACCCCGGCCGATGCGCTGCGCAATGCGCTGGATCTCGCGCGCCACGCCGAGTCCTGGGGCTATCGCCGCTACTGGGTCGCTGAACATCACAACATGACCGGCATCGCCAGCGCGGCCACCTCGGTGGTGATTGCGCATATCGCCGGCGGCACGCGCACGATCCGGGTGGGTTCGGGTGGGGTGATGCTGCCGAATCATTCGCCGCTGGTGATCGCCGAGCAGTTCGGTACGCTGGAGTCGCTGTTTCCCGGGCGCATCGACCTGGGCCTCGGGCGGGCACCCGGCACCGATCAGGTCACTGCCCGGGCAATGCGCCGTGATCCGGCGGCCGGCGAAGAGTTTCCCCAGGACGTGATGGAACTGCAGGCCTTGTTCGCACCGGTGCAGCCTGGCCAGCCGTATCGCGCAGTGCCGGGAGCGGGTTTGAACATCCCCTTGTGGATCCTGGGCTCGAGCCTGTACGGCGCGCATGTCGCTGCTGCGCTGGGCCTGCCATACGCGTTCGCGTCGCACTTCGCACCGGACGCGCTGCATCATGCGCTCCAGGTGTATCGCGAGCGCTTCAAGCCCTCGGCGCAGCTGGAGCGCCCCTACGCAATGCCCTGCGTGAACATCATCGCTGCAGACACCGACGACGAGGCACGCTACCTGTTCACGACGGCGCAGCAGAATTTCACGCGGATGATCCGCAACACCCGCGGCCAGATGCCCCCGCCAATCGAGAATATCGATGCCTTCTGGTCGCCGGCGGAAAAGGCACAGGCGATGCGCATGCTCAGCTGCTCGTTCGTCGGCTCGCCCGACACGGTGCGGGCCGGGCTCGACAAGTTCATTGAACAGACCGGCGCCGACGAACTGATCGTCTCGGGCCCGATCTATGATCATGCAGCCCGGCTGCATTCATTCGAGATTGCCGCCGCGTTGTCGGCTGAGCTTGGCCGCCCGCAGGCGGTTGCCGCCTGAGGCAACTGGTCGGCTGGTCGCCCACCGCCTGGCTGGCGGGGCCGTTGCTGCCTGCGCGGTGGGCTGCCGAGTGCTGCGCTGAATGCGCGATAATTTCGCATTGTCCGGGGGCTGGCTGAGGCGGCCCGCGCCCTGGTCCGGAATTTTTTCAGGAGACACGAATGGCACTGGTATCGATGCGACAGCTGCTGGATCACGCAGCCGAGAATGGCTACGGGATTCCCGCGTTCAACGTGAACAATCTCGAGCAGGTGCAGGCGATCATGGCCGCGGCCGCCGAGATCGACGCGCCGGTCATCATGCAGGCCTCGGCAGGTGCGCGCAAGTACGCTGGCGAGGAATTCCTGAAGTACCTGATCCAGGCAGCGGTTGCCTCCTATCCGAACGTGCCGGTGGTGATGCACCAGGATCACGGCCAGTCGCCGAAGGTTTGCCAGGGCGCGATCGACCTGGGATTTTCCTCGGTGATGATGGACGGATCGCTTCAGGAGGATGGCAAGACGATCGCCTCGTACGACTACAACGTCGACGTCACCCGCAAGGTCGTCGGGATGGCGCATGCGGTGGGTGTTACGGTCGAGGGCGAACTCGGCTGCCTCGGCTCGCTCGAGACGATGAAGGGCGACAAGGAAGACGGTCACGGAACCGATGCGACGATGACCCGTGAGCAGTTGCTGACCGATCCGGAGCAGGCTGCCGACTTCGTCAAGCGCACCCAGGTGGATGCGCTGGCCATCGCCATCGGGACCAGTCACGGTGCCTACAAGTTCTCTCGCAAGCCCACCGGAGACATCCTGGCGATTTCGCGGATCAAGGAGATCAATGCCCGGATTCCGAATACCCACCTGGTCATGCATGGATCCTCATCGGTTCCGCAGGAACTGCTTGCTGAAATCCGTCAGTTCGGCGGCGACATGAAAGAGACCTATGGCGTGCCGGTCGAGGAGATCCAGGAGGCCATCAAGTACGGCGTGCGCAAGATCAATATCGACACCGATATCCGGCTGGCCATGACCGGTGCGATCCGCCGCTTCTTCGCGGAGAACCCGTCGAAATTCGATCCGCGCGAATACCTGAAGCCGGCACGCGAGGCCGCCAAGAGCATCTGCCTGCAACGGTACCGGGAGTTTGGCTGCGCCGGGCAGGGCAGCAAGATCAAGCCGGTGGCGCTGTCGGTGATGATCAATCGCTACGGCAAGGGTGAACTCGCTCAGGTCGTGAACTGACCGCTTCGATGATGCGGGGCTCTCTGGTTCTCGAGGCGCTCGGCAAACAATTTGACGCCGGAACCAAGGCCCTCGAACAGGTCAGCCTGCGCGTCGAACCTGGAGCATTCGTCTCGCTGCTCGGGCCCTCCGGATGCGGCAAGAGCACCTTGCTGCGAATTGTCGCCGGGCTCGAATCTTCGACCCAAGGAAGTCTGCGCTTCGAAGGTGATGGCGGCGAGTCGCAGGCGCCTGCGCTGTCCTTCGTCTTCCAGGAACCCACGCTGATGCCCTGGGCCAGCGTATTCGACAACGTCTGGCTACCCTTGCGGCTCGCCGGGCGCAGCAGGCAACAGTGCGCAGCGCAAATCCAGGCGGTGCTGGCGACCGTCGGTCTGGCGGAGTTCTCGAAGGCCTTGCCCCACGAGTTGTCCGGTGGCATGAAGATGCGGGTGTCGATCGCCCGTGCGCTGGTTTCCCAGCCGTCCCTTCTGCTGATGGATGAGCCGTTCGCCGCGCTCGATGAAATCACCCGGGAACGCCTGGACGATGACTTGCTTGCCTGGTGGCGCGATCAGGCGCTGACCGCGCTGTTCGTCACGCACAGCGTGTTCGAGGCGGTGTATCTCAGCCAGCAGGTCATCGTGCTCAGTGCGAGGCCCGGACGCATCCTTGCCCGCTTCGAGATCGATGCCCCGTATCCACGTGGCGACGCCTTTCGCGGTTCGCCGCAGTATGCCGCGCTGTGCGCGCAGGTGGCCGCGGCTTTGCGGGCCGGCAGCGAGCCGAGATGAGATCCGCGAGCGTCCGGGTTTTGGTGCCAGCCCTGGTGCTGATCGCTGCACTGCTAGGCTGGGAGATGCTGGTGCGGTTTGCGCAGATTCCGCACTACATCCTGCCGGCACCCAGTCTGATCGGGATGACGCTATGGGCGAATCTCGGATCGCTCGCGCAGTCCTGGCTGTTCACGATCAAGATCACCGTTGGCGCACTGCTGCTGGCTGCGCTGCTCGGTGCGGCGCTGGCCGCGCTCTTTGCGAGTTCGTGGTTGATCGAAGTGGCGCTCTTTCCGTTCGCGATCGTGCTGCAGGTCACGCCGATCGTCGCGATTGCGCCGTTGATCCTGATCTATGTCGACAGCACGACGGCAGCGCTGCTGATCTGTGCCTGGATCGTTGCCTTCTTTCCGGTGTTGTCCAATACCGTGGTCGGTCTGCGATCGGCCGATCCGAATCTGCGCGATCTGTTCACAATCTATCGGGCAAGCCGCTGGCAGCGGCTCAGGCTTCTGCTGGTTCCGTCGGCGCTGCCGTATTTTCTGGCTGGCCTGAAGATCGCCGGAGGTCTGTCGCTGATCGGCGCGGTGGTCGCCGAGTTCACGGCTGGCGCCGCGGGGCGCGAGACCGGCTTGGCTTCCCGGATCCTGGAGGCGAGTTTTCGCACCGAGATCCCGAAGATGTTCGCGGCACTGGTGCTGGTCTCGCTGACCGGGATCGGGATCTTTCTGCTGTTCGGCTGGTTGACCCGATTACTGATCGGGCGCTGGCATCAAGGAAGTCGCTGACCTACGGCTGGCCGGCCTGCCGTGTGCTGGGCCAATGTCATGTATAAAACGGCAGTTGGCGACCGGCCGTGAATTGGGCGCCAGATTTTGTCATCCCGGAGGAGTGCTTCGATGCGAACAAACCTGTTTTCGTTGTGGCGTCTTCCCGTTGTGCAGGCGCTCGGGATTGTGTTGCTGGCCTGGTCGGGCGCGAGTCAGGCCCTGGACAAGGTGGTGTTCGCCACCAACTGGAAGGCGCAGGCCGCGCACGGCGGCTTTTATCAGGCGCTGGCCGATGGCACGTATCGCAAGTACGGCCTGGACGTACGAATTCAGCAGGGCGGGCCGCAGGTGAATAATCGTCCGCTGCTGCCGGCCGGCAAGATCGACTTCCTGATGACCGGCAACCTGCTGCATTCGTTCGACAACGTCAAGAACGGACTGCCGCTGGTGGTGGTCGCCGCGATGTTCCAGAAGGATCCTCAGGCACTGCTTGCACACCCCGGCAAGGGCTACGAGAACTTTGCTGCACTGGCCAAGGCGCCGGTCGTCATGGTGGCCAAGGACGGGCAGTTCAGCTGGTGGCAGTGGCTCAAGGTGCAGCATGGCTTTCGCGATGAACAACTCAAGCCCTACAACTACAACCTGAGCCCGTTCCTGGCCAATCCGAACGCGGTGCAACAAGGCTATTCGGTTGCGGAACCCATCTATGTGCACAACCAGGGCAAGTTCAAGCCGGTTGTGCATTTGCTTGCCGATCATGGATTTTCGACCTACTCGACAGTCATCGAGGCACGTACCGATACCGTGCGCAACAAGCCGGATCTGGTGCAGCGCTTTGTCGATGCGTCTGCGATCGGGTGGGTCAACTATCTGTACGGCGACCGCAAGGCAGCCAATGCGCTGATGCGCAAGGACAATCCCGACATGACCGAGGTCGAGCTCGAACAATCGGTCGCGTTGATCCGCGAGCAGGGCATCGTTGATTCCGGCGAAGCGCTTGCCGGTGGTGTCGGTGCGATGAGCGCGGCGCGCATCAAGGATTTCTACGACAAGATGGTCAAGGCCGGGCTGTACAAGGAGGGCGATGTGGATCTTGCCAAGGTCGCCACCTTCCAGTTCGTCAACAAGGCGGTTGGCCTGGACCTGAAGAAACAACTGGGCGCGCGCTGAGCGGCCCGTCAAACACGCAGGAGCCCTGGTTTCAATGGAGATTCAAACCCCGTTCGCACCACCGATCGCGAGCGTTTTGCCGCAATGGATCGATCACAACGGCCACATGAACGTCGGCTACTACCATGTCGCGTTTGATCAGGCTTCAGACTCGCTGTTCGACTGGTTCGGATTCACCCCGGAGTTTCGCCAGAAGAATGCCGCGTCGACATTCGCGCTGGAAACGCACCTGACCTTCGTGCGCGAACTCAAGCAGGGCGATCCGCTGCGCTTCGAAGCCAGACTCGTTGACTTCGACTACAAGCGCTTGCATTTCTATCAGGAGATGTTCCACGCGACCGAGGGCTATCTGGCAGCGACCTATGAGTCACTGTCCACGCACATGGACATGCGCCAGCGCAAGACCGCAGCAATGCCTGATGAGTTGCTTGAGCGCCTGGCGCTGATCAAGCAGGCACATGCCCGGCTGCCGCGACCCTGGCAGCTCGGACATGTGATCTCGGCACGGCCGGTCAGGGGCTAGATCGTCTGCAAGCCCAGCGCGCGGCGGAACCGGTTCTTCATCTCGACCCCGTCGCGTAAAGGCAGCGCACGCGGCGGTTCACTGGCCTCGATGCGCACCGTGGCCAGAGCCGGTCCGGCGCGACGCTCGAGATGCTCACGGATGACGCCCAGGCCGGCCATTGAGTCGATGTCTCCGGTCCAGGTAAACCCGCATCCCGCTGCCACCGCGGTCATGCTGACACCGCGTGCGGTATGGCTCTGCTGCATGCCGGTCTCCGCATAGTGCGCATTGTCGAGTACGACGATGGCCAGGTTCTTCGGGGCTTGCGCGCCGATCGTGGCCAGGGCCCCGAGTCCCATCAGTTGCTCGCCATCGCCGGTGATCACGAGAACCGGTTTGCGGGGTTGGGCGATCGCCAGGCCCAGACCGATCATCGCCGCTCCGCCCATCGCTCCCCAGAGATAGATGTTGCGGTCATCATCGCCGGCTGCGAACACGTCATAGGTGGATGAACCCAGGCCGCACACCACCAGCATGTCGCCACGGTTCTCGAGCAGTTTGCGCACCACGGCCCGGCGTTCCAGGCGCGTTGCTTTCGCGGCCTTGCGGGCAGGCTTCACGGATTTGGATTTGGTCGGTTTTGCATTGGCCATGATCAGCGCACCCATTTCTTGCGACCCAGCATCCGCTGGGCGAACAACAGCGCGATCGGCTGTTCGGCAACGAACGCATCGTCGATCGCGGCATCCACATCGTCCACGACACGGGACGAATCCTCTACCCGGCGCACCGTCATGCCCATCAGTTCCATCGAGCCCTGGGTGGCGCGGGACATCGGCACCTGCCATGGATTGAACTCGCCGTACTCGCCGCGCATCGTGACCAGGATCAGCAGCGGGATGCGGCAGTTTTCGATCAGGCTCATCATGTTGATGCAATTGCCGACGCCGCTGGACTGCATCAGCAGCACCGAGCGATGTCCGCCCAACCAGGCGCCGCAGGCCGCTGCGATGCCTTCCTCCTCGGTGGTCAGCGGATAGGTGGTCATGCTCTTGTCGGCGTGGGCCAGTTCAATCAGGCGCTTGTGACCGGCGTCGGGGACATAAAAGACCTGGTTGATGCCCTTGCGCTTGAAGGTCTTGAAGACCTCGTCGCGCCAATCCGGCGGTGCTCCTCGTTTGCTTTTCATCGTTTGATTGCTCG
>Ga0255214_1000338_pt1 | contig 11998 bp, 8 predicted proteins | sample Miss_Law_RepB_8d_FD_189951 | JGI IMG/M metagenome (GOLD analysis project Ga0255214, IMG submission 189951) | Freshwater microbial communities from Mississippi River, Louisiana, United States - Miss_Law_RepB_8d | ecosystem: Environmental > Aquatic > Freshwater > River | place: USA: Louisiana... | reverse complement strand
CAGCATTAAATGGAAATATAGAAATATTAAAATGGGCAAGAGAACAAGGTTGTGAATGGAATAGTTTAGTATGTTCAAATGCAGCAAAAAATGGACATATAGAAATATTAAAATGGGCACGTTCACAAGGATGTGATTGGAATAGTGAGGTATGTGCGAATGCAGCGTTAAAAGGACATATAGAAATATTGAAATGGGCAAGAGAACAAAGATGTGTATGGAATAGTGATGTATGTTCAAATGCAGCAAGAAATGGACATATAGAAATATTAAAATGGGCAAGAGAACAAAGATGTGTATGGAATAGTGATGTATGTTCAAATGCAGCAGAAAATGGACATATAGAAATATTAAAATGGGCACGAGAACAAGGTTGTGAATGGAATAGTAGAGTATGTGAAAATGCAGCAAGAAATGGTCATATAGAAATATTAAAATGGGCGCGAGAACAAGGTTGTGAATTAAATGATAATATATGTTTAGATGCAGCAGAAAGTGGAGATATAGAAATATTAAAATGGGCACGAGAACAAGGATATAAATTGGACAGTAGAGTATGTTTAAATGCAGCAGAAAATGGAGATATAGAAATGTTAAAATGGGCACGAGAACAAGGTTGTGAATTGGATTTTGAAGTATGTTCATATGCAGCATTAAATGGAGATATAGAAATGTTAAAATGGGCACGAGAACAAGAATGTGAATGGGATAGTACAGTATGTTTAAATGCAGCAAGTAATAGAGACATAGAAATGTTAAAATGGGCGCGCGAACAAGGATGTGAATGGGATAGTGAAATATGTTCATACGCAGCATTAAATGGAGATATAGAAATGTTAAAATGGGCACGTGAACAAGGTTGTGAATGGGATAGTAATGTATGTTCTTATGCAGCATTAAATGGACATATAGAAATATTAAAATGGGCATATGAACAAGGTTGTGAATGGGATAGTGATGTATGTTTTAATGCAGCGTTGAATGGACATTTGAAAATTTTAGAATGGATACATAAACAGGGATGTAAATTGGATAGTATAATATGTGAAAATGCGGCTAAAAATGGACATTTAAAAATCTTGGAATGGGTGTATAAACGAGGGTGTAAATTGAATAAAAAGAAATGTTATGAATTGGCAGAAAAAAAAGGATATGTAAAAATATTAGAATGGATAAGAGAAAAAATGATTTTTTAAATATATATAGACATATATATTATTTTAATATTAAACATAATAATGCATATAATAAATTTAATACAAATATTTATATATAAATTTAAAGAATTACTGATAGATGAAGATTTAATGATAATGATGAAAGTAAATAAACAATCAAGAGAATTAATGATTGGAAATGATAAAATATTGGATATATTGAAATATAGGGTGTTTAAAATAAAGAACATAGGATATTCATTAGATATAATAAAATGGATAGTTAATGATGATTATAACATAAACAATAAACTAATGTATATAGTATCAAAAGTAGATGTATTAGAATGGCTATTATCAAAGGGATTAGAATTAAATAATGATGTGTGTTTAAATGCAGCATTAAATGGAAATATAGAAATATTAAAATGGGCAAGAGAACAAGGTTGTGAATGGAATAGTGAGGTATGTGCGAATGCAGCAAAAAATGGACATATAGAAATATTAAAATGGGCACGTTCACAAGGATGTGATTGGAATAGTGAGGTATGTGCGAATGCAGCGTTAAAAGGACATATAGAAATATTGAAATGGGCACGTTTGCAGGGATGTAAATGGAATAGTTATGTATGTTCAAATGCAGCAGAAAATGGACATATAGAAATATTAAAATGGGCACGAGAACAAGGATGTGAATGGAATAGTTTAGTATGTTCATATGCAGCAGAAAATGGAGATATAGAAATGTTAAAATGGGCACGAGAACAAGGTTGTGAATTTAATAATGATGTATGTTATTATGCAGCATTAAATGGAGATATAGAAATGTTAAAATGGGCGCATGAACAAGGATGTGTATGGGATAGTGATGTATGTTCAAATGCAGCATCAAATGGAGATATAAAAATGTTAAAATGGGCACGAGAACAAGGATGTGAATGGAATAATAATGTATGTTCAAATGCAGCATATTATGGACATATAGAAATATTAAAATGGACGCGTGAGCAAGGATGTGAATGGTATAGTGATGTATGTTCATATGCAGCATTAAATGGACATATAGAAATATTAAAATGGGCACGTTTGCAGGGATGTAAATGGAATATTTATGTATGTTCAAATGCAGCATTAAATGGACATATAGAAATATTAAAATGGGCACGTTCGCAGGGATGTAAATGGAATAGTTATGTATGTTCAAATGCAGCATTAAATGGACATATAGAAATATTAAAATGGGCACGTTTGCAGGGATGTAAATGGAATAGTTATGTATGTTCAAATGCAGCATTAAATGGACATATAGAAATATTAAAATGAGCACGTTCACAAGGATGTGAATGGAATAGTGATGTATGTACAAATGCAGCAGAAAATGGACATATAGAAATATTAAAATGGGCGTGTGAACAAGGATGTGAATGGAATAGTGTCGTATGTTTATATGCAGCTGAAAAAGGATGTATTGAAATATTAAAATTGGCACAAGAACAAGGATATAAATGGGATAAATATAAATGTTATAAATTGGCAGAAAAAAAAGGATATATAAAAATATTAGAATGGATAAGAGAAAAAATGATTTTAGAAATATTAATCTGTTGAATTAAGGATTTATACATCATAATCAATCTTATTACAAAAAATATTATTGTTAGCGTCATAAAAAATAATTTTATAGTCTTGAAATATAAAGAGTAATTATTATTTTGTTATTTTTATATTTATTAAAATCTTAAATTAATTTTTTTGCGTCATAAAAATTTTAAAATTACAAATTTAAATTTTAAAAAAATATTTTTACTATCTTAATTAACAAAAATTATTTGTATTGAAATACATCTTAAATCCTTAATTCAACAGATTATATATATAAACATATATATTATTTTAATATTAAACATAATAATATATATAATTGATTTAATGCAAATTTTGATATATAGATTTAGAGAATTATAATCGAATAAAGATTTGATGATAATGATGAAAATAAATATATTAAAATGGTTATTATTAAAAGGATTAAAATGATATGGATTAGTATGTTTAGAAGCAGTATACAATAGATATATATAAATTTTAAAATGGACATGTTAATAATAATGTATAAAAATATTAGACTTATAGATATTGTCAAGTATAGAAATAATAATTTTTGTGAAATAGTGATATATAGATATATAGAAATTTTAGAATGGGTTTTTATTTATCTGAATTTATAAAGACAAAAGAGATGGTTTTATTGTATAAAAAATGATTTTTTTATTATATGAAAGAATAAAATTATATATTATCATCATAACTTTATTATAAACATATAATATGACAACAAATAATTCAAATGTTATTAATGTTCCAATTACATTAGATGGTAAAGAATTAAATATAACAATTACAATAAACAAAACTCAATCATTAACGACAGAAACAGATAAATTAGAAGATATAAAATTGCCATTTATATCGAAAGAAGAATTTGAACTAACATTTGCTGAAGATAATGATGAAATTCGTAGATTATTACTTGAAAATATAAATGGAAAATATAAAAATAATTTGGAATTAGTTGAAGAAAAATTAAATAATATTAAAGATGAACAATATAAAAATGAAACAATTTATGAATTATTTGAAGTAGTAAAAAAAAGTTATAATGATGAAAACGAAAATGAGAATATTTTATTATTTTTAGTTAAATTAATGAAAGAAAAACAGATTGCATTTTATTACAAAAAAAAATCTCCAACACTCAATCCATATGAAAGTTTATATAGTGAAGATAATTATAAAATTATGCGTCTTATATTTGATAATAATATATGTGATCTTGACAATTGTTCAGAATTCAAATACATACTACATATTATAAACAGAAATGGAATCCAATTAAATCAAGATGAAATATATGACTTTAAGTATAGAGCATTATTAAAATATAATTGTGTTATAAATGAAAGTTTTGTTTTTGAATATGATTTTATTGTAAAATATTATGACGTAATTAGTAAAAAATTACAATTACATCAAGTATGTGCTATTGGTGGCGGTAGTGGTGATGGTAGTTATGAGCCGTTATTGAATAAATTATGTAATAACAATTTATCTCACATTGCATTAAGAGTATTAGAAGAAGAAGAAAAACATATAACTGAAAAAACACAAGAACAATATAAGAGTGAATATGCATTAAAGAGGGCATTAGAAAATAATATGGTAGATGTAGTATTTAAGATGGTTCAAATGAGACAAAAATATGAAAAATAGTAAAAAATAAATTTTATTTAGATAAAGAACAATATATATAATTTATTAAATTAAAGATTACATATTGATTTTTGTTAATTTTATTATTGGTAATAAAATTGATATAATAAAAAAATGATTTTTTTATTATATGAAAGAATAAAATTATACATTATCATCATAACTTTATTATAAACATATAATATGACAACAAATAATTCAAATGTTATTAATGTTCCAATTACAGTAGATGGAAAAGAATTAAATATAACAATTACAATAAACAAAACTCAATCATTAACAACAGAAACAGAAAAATTAGAAGATATAAAATTGCCATTTGTATCAAAAGAAGAATTTGAACTAACATTTGCGGAAGATAATGATGAAATTCGTAGATTATTACTTGAAAATATAAATGGAAAATATAAAAATAATTTGGAATTAGTTGAAGAAAAATTAAATAATATTAAAGATGAACAATATAAAAATGGAACAATTAAGAAATTATTGGAAGTAGTAAAAAAAAGTTATAATGATGAAAACGAAAATGAGAATATTTTATTATATTTAGTAAAGAAAATAAGGAGTGTATATTTATCATCAACATTTGGTTATTTGAGATTTTCTAGATTAAATAATGATTATGGAGAAAAAGCAAATTATAAAATTATAAAATTATTATTAGAAAATAATTTATATGATACTGATAGTTATTGTGATTTTGGTGATATATTATATTTTCCAAGTGCGAATATTGATGATAATGAATGTATGAATATCATATTCAAAGCATTTAATAAGTATGATGCAAAGATTGTAAATGAATTTATTAAAGAAAGATATTGTGGATTACCATATTATTTAATTGTATTTAATTATAACGGAATTAAAGACAAGATTAATTTTTGTGATGTTACAGTTTATAAGGAATTAACTACTAATATACAAAAATTATGTCCGATTGGATTGTTAGATTGTTTATGTGACGATGGACAAACAGAGATTGCATTAAGAGTATTGGATGACGAAGATAAATACATTGAAAAAATTAAAAATTCTCAAATTATGGATAAATTCAATACATTAAAAAATAAGAAGCAAAATGATGAAATTGATAGAATGATGGAATACACAAGCGAATATGCATTAAAGAGGGCATTAGAAAATAATATGGTAGATGTGGTATTTAAGATGGTTCAAATGAGACAAAAATATGGAAAATAGTAAAAAATAAATTTTATTTAATATAACATCATTATATAATAAAAAAATGATATATTTATTGTATAAGGATGTTAGAATATAAAATAACAACTTTTGCTATAATTTATGATAATGGATATAGATTTAACAGTGAACTATGATAATTTGAATTTTTATGATTTACAAGAAGGTATAAATGGGAAATATAAAAATAATGTAAAATTGGTAGAACAAATAATTTATAAATATAAAGGAAATGATGAAATGAAAGAAGAGTCTATAGAACATATATATAATATAGCATATAAATTATATAATGAGAATGGTGAGAATGAAAATATTATATTGTTGTTATCGAAAATCAATAAAAAATTAAATATATGTTATAATTATGAAAAAGGAAATTATAGAATAATGAAATTATTATTTGATAATGGATATTATGTTTATGATAGTATAGATGAACCGACTGATATATTTAATATTCCAAATAACAATAAATATTTAAGTGGATCAGAAACAATTAAATTTAAGAATGAAGCATTATTAAAATATAATATATATAGATATAATGAGATTTTAGCATTTCCATATGATATATTTATTAATAATTATGAAATGATTAAAGATAAACTATTATTTATTGATGTTTGGGTTTATGGCATAAATACAGATAAAACATTAAGCAAGTACAAAATGAAATTATTAGATAAAGTATGTCAAGATAATTTATCAAATATAGCATTAAAAATATTAAAAGATGAAGAAAATTATATTGATGTAGACAAAATGCAATATAGAAGTGATTATGCATTTAAAAAAGCGTTAGAGAATGAGATGAAAGAAGTTGTATTTAAGATGGTTGAAATGAGAAATAAATATAAAATAAATAATAATTAAAAATGTGGATTATAATTTATAATATATTTACATTTTGATCGACATGATTATTTTTGGTGGAAATTAATTTAAATTGTTCATCAAATAAATTATCATTACAATCAAAAACGCCATAAGGATCAATAACATCATTATCAATCATAAGTTGATTATTATGAGAATTTATAAATTTAGAACCAGTATATTCTATAATATCAGATACGGGAATATCAGTTTTAATGAATTTATCGAATTCTTCGTTAAATTGTTCGGTTTTAATTTTATCATAATTAAATAAGTCTTCCATATCATTTCTACTTTTGATCAAATCATCGATATTATTGTAAGTTGGTTTATTATTGAAAATATCAATATTTTTTTGATGTTTTTTATTATAAATATCATCAAATTTTTCTTTAGAAATTTGTTCAACTTCAAAATCGAAAGATTGTTTAGAACTTTTTAAATCATTAAAATTTTTGGTAGATAATTGACTTAATAAATCATTATATTTATTGAATGTGTCATTGTTAGATAAAATATGATAGGATAATTGGATCATAATAAATTTTTGGGCAGCTTTTTCTTTATCATCGGGAGAACTATTAATATGTTTATCAGGATGATATTTAAGACATCGTTTTTTGTATTGTTTATTTAAATTTTTAACGAAAGAGTCGTCGATTACATTATTTGTTTTTTCGATATGTAATAATTTAAATGGACAATATTTATTTTCGATGAAACTGATTAGAACTTCGTTATTGATAAAATTGAGCATAATAAAAAATATATAATTAATATAAAAAATATAATATAAAATATAATAATATTTTTATATATTTAACCAATAATAATAATAATTATAAATATAATGGAAAAAGTAATAAAAAATTTTATAACGATAAATCACTATCAATATATAACTGCATATTTATTAAATAACGTGTTAAAATTTGATAATAGTGATTATGAGAAGAATACGACTGGATTAATTATAAGATATGTATCATATATAAACACATTCGAATTAAATTTTGAAAAGCCATCATTAATATTTGAGTCAATACCATTACCAACAATAGTGTATCAATTATTTATGAATAATTTAAAAAATTTGATTGAAGGGAAATTAAATTTGGAAGAACCAGAAGAAATGATAAAGGATAATAAGAATTATTTATTAATAAATAAAGATGTTATATTGAATGAGAAGAAGGATAAATTAAAATATATGTTTGATTATGAAATAGATAAATATCATTTTATGTCAAATGATATAATTGATAAAAGAATGAATGATAATTTGTTTATGGAAAATTCAATATTTTATGGATTAATGTATGAAACAGAGAAAGAAGTTGTAGATAAATCATTAAAATTTATTAAAACAGTATCAACTAATAATATCAAAATATTAAGTTTTATTTCATTATCTTTATGTATGTATTATTGTAAGATGTATATGAGAACGAAAGATAATTTATATAAATCATCAAAATGGTTAATAATGATAACGAATTATTTAATGGAGATGAATTATGAAGGATTAAATTTGAAGGATAAAAAGAAATTTATGTTTATGTTAATAAAATATATGGGAATGGAATTTATAAATTTTGATTATAAATCATTATTACAATTGAATGAATGTTATTGTACGGATATAAATGATACAGTGATGAATAAGGCTGGAAATACAGGGGATCAAATTTTTTTATTGTCGTATTATATAATAAGGAATTCATTAAATTGGAATCATTTAAAATATCATTTGTTAATGATGTATCATGAATTAAAAATGGTAAGTGTAATAGTTGGATGGTTTTATTTTATGATGAAACCAAATAGTAAAATGTATATATATCATAAAATAATAGAGAAGGATGGAAAAAAGAGGGATGGAGGAAAAAGGATAAAGAATGAGGAAATAAAAATGTATAGTAATTTTTTAGAAAAAATAATATATAAATAATAATTTAATAAATAGTTTAATGAATAATTTAATCAATAAAAAATAATAAAAAATATTATAAAATTAAAATCTATAATATATTATATAATATATTATGGATAATATTGTTAATTTAAATTATAGAGTAGAAAATGACTTTGTTGAACAGATTGGTGGTGGTTCTATCAATAATGACATTCGATTCCGAATTGAACATGATCACATAGAAATGTTAGGAGGCTCTGGAAAAGCTGTATTTTCACTGACTGGTGATGATCAAGTAGGAGGTGCAATTGATATCAGAAAGTTATTTGAAGATTTTCGAGCAAAAGATGGAGGTTTCCATGATCCATTAGATGCACATAAATTATTGGAAAGTGTTGGATATAATATCATTCGTAAACATGCTCCTGTTCCTGCTGCCGGTGCTGCTGCCGCAAATGCTCAGCATACCGATCTTGTTGAGTACACATTTGAGTCGGTTAAGGCGCTTGCAAACAACGACACAAATCCACCCCAACAACAGAGGCGTATAAGTAATTTTTATAATGGTGGTAGAATCCATGATGGGTTTGATAGACATTACGACGGAATGCACATTGGACCTCAAAATAATCGATTGATTGATGGGCTCCGACATGAAAAAGCATTACAATATTATAATACTTTATCACCATTGGGAAGATTGAGTGTTATAGATTATAATGATGATATTGGAAATGTCGCATATTTCTTGCAAAATGCAGGTGCTATCACGAATGCAAATGCGGTTGTTACTAATAATGCTCCTGCTAATGTTGCTGCTGCCGCTTTTCAACAAGAAGTTGATTTAGTAAATGATTTTATAAACTTGGTTAAGATTGCAAATAAATTTTTCTATTTCAACAGATATTTTGAATATCCATTAAGGACAGAATATCGTGTTCCAATAAAAATGGACAAATGTTTGATGTTATCAAATATGCATTGTGGATTGTTATTAAAACGTGATTTTACAAAAGAACAATTGGTTGAGTTATTCAATCAAATTATTAGATTGGCTAAGGATTTAAATATGAACTTTAGCAATGAACAAAATATTTTGCAAAGGATTGAAGCATTTGCAGATGATCAAAGTACATTAAATAACAATGCAAGACGAAATTTAGGAATTGATATGGTAACAGTGCATCGGGAATTAAATAGACAAGTATTAAATAATAGATCACCATTTACACTTGCATTACCAAATGGAAATGCGATTTTAGTAAAGATGATAAATAAATTAATTTCGTCATTGCATCATGGAAATGGAAATAATCAACATCATGTTAATGAAAGTGTGATGTGAAAATAATGATTAAATATTAGGTGAAATAATAATATTTTATTAAATCGTATTAATAAAATATTAATAAAAATATAATAATATAATAATATAATATTATAACATGCAAAATATTATAAATTTAAATTATAGGATTGAACGAAATCAATTGAAAGAAGAAAATAATTTAGAACAAAAAGGTGGTTCATTAAATAATGATATTAAATTTAAAATAGAACATGATCACATTGAAATGTTGGGTGGATCAAAACAAGAATTAAAAGTTATATTTTCATTAACTGGAAATGAACAGGTTGGAGGTGCACCAGATATAAAGACTGAATTAAAAAATTTAAAGAGGATAAATAAAGGAGCAATAGATCCAATAGAGATACATAAATTTTTAGAAAAAGTTGGTTATAATATAATAACAGAAGAACAAATTGGAATAGATAAATTAACAACAAAAAATGCAGCGAATCCAAATCCGAATGCAGCTGTCTTGATTGAAGTGGATGGAATACCACATAAAAAATGTAAAAAATATAATTTTTTAAGTGTGAGAAAATTAATAGAAAATGATATGAAAGAAAATACTCCATTTGTAAATATTTTAACAGATTATTCGATTGATGAAAATGGAAATTTTAATGATAAAAGTTATATTAGAAATAATAGATTATTTTGTTATCATTATGATCCACTTGTTTCAGGAGGACCAGAAAGTCATGGTAATGCTCCAAATGGAAACAATGTAGTGTTTGACATTAATGGACAACTTTTAGTTGCAAATAATGTACAACTTGCACGCTATAGAAGAGCAGACTCACAACCAGTAAGAGGAAATATAGCGGGCTATTTACCAGATAATAATGGGAAAAGAGTAAATAGTAGAAAAATAGATAATTTTATTCACAATAAGTCAATGAAATATTACAACACAATAGCATCGAATATGACAAATAAAATATTGCAAGTAGTAGATTATTCAGAAGAAAGAAATAATGTATTTAATTTTTTGAGAAATAATGATGCAATTACTATCAGTGATAATTTAAAAGATTTTTTTAATATAAGTGTAGAACATGCTTATCCGGATGAAAATAATAATTTTGCAATAGATATATGGGGAAATGAATTTGGATGGAATGGACACGAATTACATGGCGGTGTACAGCCACAAGGTGGAGGTTTAGAAAATGTTGCCAATAAAGCACTATCAGTAGGATTTTTACATCATAGAATAGTACCGAATGTACAGCCACAACAACATGGAATGAATGTTAATGGTCTAGCAAATATAGGAGTATCAATAATACCGAATGTATTGAATAATGCGACGAATGAACAAATAATAGAGGAACAGAATTTATTTATAGATTTTATAAATATAATAAAGATAGCTAATAAATTTTTTTATATGAATAAATATTTTGAGATACCATTTCGTTTAGATTTACCACAAGTGATACATTTTAATCCAAGATTAAATTTGATGAAGATGGATACAGATTTACAATTGAGAAATAATTATACAAATAATGAAATATTGAACATGTTAGACATGGTAGAGAATTATGCTGGAACATTAGGTATAAAGTTTAACAATATAGAAATTATAAAACAAAGGATAAATGATGTTATGTTAAACAATAGAAACAATGACAAAAATAGAGACATTGGAATGAATATGATGATAACTAAGAATGCATTGAGGGAGGAAATGACAAAAAGAAGTTTAATAAAGCCTCATTTAATTAATCAAACACAAATGATGAAAACAAAGAAATATTTAAGAAATATGATAAATAAGACTTTGATGGTGTTTATTGATAAAAATAATTGGAATTATATGGCAGATGGAGTAAATGGAGCGGGATATGCGTATTAATACAGAAAAAAAAATTATTTATAATAGGTTTTATTATAAATAATAAAATGATAAAATAATATTATAATGAAAAAAAATGATAAATTTGGATTATAAAGTAAGAAAGATAAATAATATAATATCAAATAATGATATAAAATTTGAAATAAAATCTAATACAATCGATTTGATGAATGGAAATAATAATATAATTTTCAATTTGAATAACAACAATTATAACAATTATAATAAATATATATACAACTATTTAATGGAACAATTAAAGATGAAACAAGAATTAATACAAGATCCAATGAAATGTCATAAATTATTAGAATATATAGAATATAATTATATAATAAAAGAAGGGAAGAAAG
>Ga0255214_1000334_pt1 | contig 12065 bp, 15 predicted proteins | sample Miss_Law_RepB_8d_FD_189951 | JGI IMG/M metagenome (GOLD analysis project Ga0255214, IMG submission 189951) | Freshwater microbial communities from Mississippi River, Louisiana, United States - Miss_Law_RepB_8d | ecosystem: Environmental > Aquatic > Freshwater > River | place: USA: Louisiana... | reverse complement strand
TTGGAATATTTGCTTGTTGAACACAAAATTTTGCTATTTTTTCAATTTCATTCGAAATAAATATGGTTGGACCATCTGTTAAAGTATAAGCATCCTTGGTCGTAACATAAACACCTGATGTTCCTTTAGGAACTTGTTCTGAAATTCTTGAATTAATAATTTGTTCAGACACAAGTCTTGAAATAGGCTTTCCTGCTAAAGAGTTTGAAGATGTTGAACTAACACCATTAACACCAGGACCTAAACTTTTAGATCTATAAATTCTACTGCCTTTTGTATCTACATGTTGATTCTCCAAAACTCTTGGTCTTCTACTTTCTTGAAATTTTGTATATATAATTTGCCAAGTTAAATGATTAATATTTCTTAGCATTTCTACATAATAAACTTTTATATTTTTCATATTAATAGAATCTAAATCATCAAAATGTCTATCTAATCGCATTTTATTATTAGCATAATTATTTTTATTTACAAATGTTATAAACTCTACTACTTCTTTCAAATCAAAATACCTTAATAAAGTTAAATAATTTCTACAATGATTTGCTATTATTAACATTTCTTCATAATTACTTGACAAATAATGAGGTAATACAACAAAACCATCTTTATTAACAATTGGAATAGATTTTTTACAATCATGGCTAACAATATTACAGATTTCAGCACCAGGAAATTTATTTAAGAAGTCAGGAATTGTTTCAGTTAATTCGTTCTCTTTAGGTAAAGTAGCAGATGATAATACTACATTTGGAATTACATTATTCTTCCAATTTTTTCTAATTGTCTTATGAAATTCATGTTCATCGTAATCCATTGTAATAGTTGGTTCATCCCAATAAGTACAAATATCATCCGCTGAAAAGAATGCTAACATATAATACATAGCAGGCAAATAAGACCTAATATCGCAAATAATTATCTCAACATTATCACCTACAGAATTGTCAACTTTTTTAATTCCACCACTACGCTTATTTCTTGTAAATTCTTTTGCTGCGAAATAATGCAATCTAATATCATCTGCACTTGAACATCCGAAAGCAAAAGCAATCTTTTTATTTACAGAAATAGCCGCTCTTGCTAATGCTAATCCTACATGTCTTGCTGCACAAACAAATATAATTTTTCTCTGTTCTGAAAGTGCAATTGGTGTCAATGTTTTTCCTGTTCCAGTTGGAGCCATATATAATATCAGTTTTGGCCTTTCACTTTTAATTAATGTAAATATTTCTTTTTGATGTTCATACAAAACTAAATCACTATATTTCAATAGATTTTCATTTTTCTCAATAAATTCTACAGCATTTTCTATAATAATTGATTTATCTATTTCATCTGCAAATTTATCAATAACAATTTTTACCAAATTTATAATATGTCTATTTAGTCTAATAATATTATTTCTAATAAGTTTATAAAGAGTATAATAATGAAAATGAAATAATTTTGTATTCATTGAATTTTTTGCTGTAAATAAATGTTCAAGATGTTCAATTAGCAAAATTTCATAAACATCATTATTTTTAATCGTTTCTTCGTCAAATCGTTCCAATCTTGCTCTATCTAAAGAATTAGGTTTTATATTTGCATCAATTTTCATTTTTTTATAACTTGTGTCTAATTCCAATAATTTATTCTCAATCAATTCACTTCTTTTCCGTAAGAATCTATTGTAAATATAATCTTCCATTTTTTCTGAAAATTCTATCTTTAAATATGTAAAGATAGAATTATTCTTATTAATTCTTGTCATTACATCACGATAACCTGATATAATCAATTTTAATACTGATATTTCATTAGTAGAAACAGGAACCTCAATAGAATCCCATTCGGATTTGTTAAGCTTACGTTGTTTTAAGTCCATTTCGTTTGGTTGATTACTTAATAATATGATATTAGCTTTATATTTATTTTTAATATCAATTTTTTATTTAATAAAATTGATATTAAAAATTGATATATAAATATAATCTATAAATAATACATATGAACACTGACATTCAAATTATTTCCATAGAAGGTAATATTGGATCTGGTAAGTCCACTTTACTAGCTAATCTTAAAAAACATTTTAAAGATAATACACATATCATATTCTTAAAAGAACCTATTGATGAATGGAGTAAAATTAAAGATGAAAATGGCATTACAATATTACATAAATTTTACGATAACCAAGAAAAATATTCATTTTCATTCCAAATGATGGCTTATATTTCTCGATTAAAATTATTAAAAGACACGATCAAGCAAATACATTTGGAAATTCAAAAAAATAGCTTACGTTCTGATTCAAAACCAACCAAATTTATCATAATTACTGAAAGAAGTTTATTTACAGATAAAATGGTTTTTGCAAAGATGTTGTATGATACTAAAAAAATAGAAAATATTAATTATCAGATATATCTTAATTGGTTTAATACATTTGCAGATGATTTCCCTATCAATAAAATTATTTATGTTAGAGCATATCCTGAAACATGTCATCAGAGAATTGCTACTAGAAATAGGGCTGGTGAAGATAATATTCATATTGATTATTTAAAATCATGTAGCGAATATCATGATAATATGTTAGACAAAAATTTATCTGAATGTGTTTGTAAAAACCAACTTGTTTTAGATGGTAATCATAATATATACGAAAATGAAAATATACTTAAAGAATGGATTAATCAAATTGATAATTTTATTTATAATTAATATATATATGAACATAGATTACACGCATGATAATACATTTATTTTTTCTTTTGTTAGAATGAACCCATCTACACCTGGTCATTTGGAATTAATAAAAAATATGATTTATAAAGCGATTGATTTAGGTGCCAATAAAGCTTATGTAATAACATCTAGTTCTTTAGATGGTAAGAATCCTTTACCATGTAATAGAACCTCTATACCTAAAGCAAAAAATAAATCAGACGCCACAATTATATCTAATATGGTTCAAACTGACATAATTTATAAGTCTACAATATTGGAGAAAATGATTTCATCTTATAAAACACAGCTTACTGCTTCTGAAACGGATTTATCTAAGAAACAACTAATCGAAAATTTTAACATTATTGTTATTTGTTCTGTTGGTAGCCCATTTGGTTTTATTTATAATATAATTAAAAATGATTTTATAGATAAAGGTGTATCTAAAATAAACATGTTTTTTATTGTTGGAAGAGATAGAGCTGATTTTTTAGATACAATAGTTGATAATTTTAAATCTAAAGATTATATTAAATCAATAAATGGTATGATATTGGAAAGGGAAGGAATGGAGACATTAAAAAAAACTGGAATGGGTGAACGAACTATTGACGATATTCGTCCAACCGAATATTCTGCTTCTTTTATTAGAGGACTTGTTAGAAATAATCAAAGAAAAGAATTTGAACAAGTTTATAAGCAATATCTTTCTTCAGACGAAATTGAAAAATTATATGAGACAATTAAAATCGGAATGACAATGAAACCACCACCATCAAAAGAAGACGAGGAAAATCCTCAATCTAGATATTTTGATGATGGTTTATTACCAGTTATCAATAAAACTGGTGGTAAAAGAAGAAAACAGAAAACTAAAAAAATAAAAAAAAAATCTAAATATAGATATTCAAGGCGAAAATAAAATTTTTATACTAAAATTTATCATAATATAACAAAATGAATTAAAAACAATATTAATTACATTTTATAATCCTAATAGAATGATGACAGCATCAAATTGTTCTTTAAATTTAATTAATAGAGGGTTTAAATATGTGGTTAAAACAAGTAAATTATTTCATATAGATGAATCTCATGCTTTAAAGCATAGTATGGAAGTATATCAATTTGCTAAAAAAATTTATAATAGTGAATTAAAAAATAAACCTTATTTAGAAAACCAAAAAAAAATTATTTATATGGCTGCAATAGGTCATGATATGTGTGATAAAAAATATATGGATGAAAAAGAAGGTATTATAAAATATCAAACATATTTATCTGACTATATTACTTCGTGTGAATTAGAAATTATTGGAAAAATTATTGGAACAATTTCGTATTCAAAAGTTAAAGCTAATGGATATCCTGACTTGGGTGAATATCAATTAGCATATCACATTGTAAGAGAAGCTGATTTATTAGCAGGTTATGATATTGATAGATGTATAATCTATGCAATGTATAAAAATAATTGTGAATATGATAAAGCGTTAGAAGAAGCTATAAAAATATTTGATTATAGAGTATTTAAGATGAGGCAAGAACAATTATTTACAACTAATTATTCGAAAAAAGAATCTTTAATGCTACATAAAAGAGCTAAAAAAAGTGTAGATACATTAGCTGAAGTTTTAAATCATTAAATCAACAACAACTGGATAATGGTCAGAATTATATTTTCCACAATATTCATCATATCCATGATAAATATAAACATTTTCAATATTTTTTCTTATACTATCAGTAACTAATACATGGTCTATCATAGAATAATCGTTTTCTGACACAGTATTGCAATTATTATCAGAATCCCACCAATCACTATATCTCTCATTTTGTGTAATTTCTTCAGCTACATTATGAAGTTCATAAAGTCCAGATAGGTCTCCTTTATATCCTTTTAATATATCAAGCACTCTAGAAGTGGGTTTATTATTATTCACATCTAATACTTCAGCATCATAATCGTTAAAATCACCAATCACAATAACTTCATAGCCGTTATTAACATATCCAAAAATAACATTTTGTAACACTGATGCTTGTGCCTCTCTTTGTGCACATCTTGCTGGATCTGTTGGTATTGCAAGTAAATGTGCTGCAATAAAAGCTACATCATAACCGTTAAATTTAAATTCTGTTATATAATGTTTTGTAACACCAGAAGAACCAACAGAACCATTATAACCACAATTAGAACCTGGTATTGGATAATTATATTTAAGGTCAGTTCTATATAAGCTTATTTGTGGGTCTACGCGTGTAAGCATACCTACATTTTGTCCGGTGCTAGTGTCAGTTCCTTTTTTTAAGTATGGAGTATATGTATCATCATCTAATTTATTTTTTAAAATATTAAGTTCATCACATCCTTCTACTTCGCAAAAATTAATAATATCTGGATTTAATTGTTTAACTACTTTAGAGACATAATCCATATGATTTTCTGCTTCAGTTTCATTAACCCATGTGCATCCAGTTCCTGGACAATTCATAGGACTGTAATAATCAATAAATAGCCATTCTACATTATATTGAACTAATCGTAATTTATCTTTATTGATACGTCTATCTCCAATACTAGATACATATGGACATTCTGTATCTGAATATGCGAATCTCATTAGAAATGATAAAAATATAAATAGTTGTATCATTCTTTATATTACTTAATATAAATATATTTAAGTAAATTTTTATTATAAAATTGAAAAATAAAATACCTTAAAAATAATTATAAATATAAAGAAAATGTTTCCAAAAATTAGCCAAAGTAAAGTGAACAAGTTGTTTCAGGTCATATCAGCAGATTCAAGCAAGCCTCTTACTGAACCATTGGAAATAAATACCCCAAACATATATGAATTCCTTGAATTCCCCAAAATGTCTTCTAAAAAAAAAATACAAGAAAAAATACAAGAAAAAATATATCCCAAAGTTGATTTTAAACTGATGTTTGATGGTGCTAGCAGAAAAAATCCTGGATTATCTGGAGCAGGAGCAGTTATATATCATTTTGATAAAGAAATATGGTCTGAAAGTTTCTTTGTCGGAGAAAATGCTACAAATAATCATGCTGAGTATGCTGGTTTAATTATAGGATTACAACAAGCTAAAGAATTAAATATTAAATGTTTAAAAGTAGAAGGCGATAGTTTACTTGTTATAAATCATATGAAGGGTGATTATAAATGTCGTTCTAATAATTTAATTGAATTATATGATAAAGCAAAAGAATTAGAATCATATTTTGAAATAATAGAATTTAATCATGTATTAAGAAATAAAAATAGGAGAGCTGATCAGCTTTCAAATATTGCAATTGACAAATATTTAGAAGGAAATAGTGTTTAATTATTCTTACTTATTCCTGTAACTTTAGATATATTTTTAATTATTTTTCCGTCTTTTTCCATATCAGAAACCATAGCTTCAATAACAATTTTTTCATATTTGTCGGATGTTTTAGAATAAGCATTATTATAGTCAGGATATTTCTCTCGAAATTGTGGTAATAATCTTATATTTTTATTTGCGATAGTTTTTATTGTATCTTTAATTTTCTTTTTCTCTTCATCTTCTTTTTCCCATTTATCTTGGTCTTTGATATAAAATGTTTCACGTTTTTTATCTGTACAATGAATAGGTCTTTCTGTTTCATCTAGATTATTTAAGTTTTTTACAATTATCCTTGAGATTCCTTCTACATAACCAAGTTCACCTACATCCATTAAATCACTAAGTTGTAATTTAATGGAATCTACAAAATCAGTTATATTCATGGCATTCTTACAAGTCTCATTTAAGAAAAAATTTAGGTTAAATGCTTTGTTATGAGAATTAGTATGTGTCGTGTTGTTATTAGTAGTATTATGAGTGCCATTTTCTATTACTTTCATCATCATATTTCTCATTTCGGTATTTTCTTTTATTAACATCATAATTAATTCTTTATCACTAGGGTCATTATTGTCATGTTTTATATAGCCTGTATCGATATTATCGTGTTCAGATATATTTTTATCGATATTTTTACAAGTTTTTTTGTGTCTCCATAAACCTGAATTATCTTTATATTTTTTGTTACATATTTGGCATACATATTCGGAGCAGGTTTTTGGCAGGTTTTTATTGCCGATGATTGATTTGTGATGCTTCATAGTGGATAAATGGTCATTAAAACTACTTTTTTTACACGTTCCATAGTCACAATTTATACAATAAAATTTGAAGCAGGATTTTGGCAGGAAATCATTGCTAGTCATTGCTAATATATGTCAATATAAAATCTGCTTTAAGTTTTTTTTTAAAAAATATCATAACAAAATTTTATTTTTTAGATTTAATTTGTGACGATAATTTTTTATTATCGAGACATTTTTTTTTCACAGTAAGGACATTTTTGGCAACCAATTTTTGGACATTTTTTTTGTCCATTTTAAGAAAGTTAAAATACTTTTCAATTTTCGAATCTCTTTTTTTTCTCTTCATGTGTAGGGAACTTTTTTGGGCCATTTTTCGAAAATTCAAGAAAACCCCCTTCATCATGTAGTGTTTTAGTCTTTAAGTAGGTTAAAAATATATTTAATTTTAACCTACTTAAAAAAGTTTTAGTATTCCAAAAGTGATACATTTAAAACTTTATTTGGTTTGTATTTTAATATATCTAACTCTTTATTTGTAGTTGGAAACTCTTTCTCTCCATATATATCTTGCAGCATTAACCATTCAAATAATCCTCCGGTATATATATACACATTATAAAATCCGAGTGAAGTTAACTGACTATATTTGATGTATAATTTTTCATCATTACTATTTTTACCATAAATAACTATTTTAATATCTTTTGCACCTCTTTTTATACAAGTATTTATAATATTCTCTTCATTATTTATATTTATTGTATTTACGATCAAACAATTTTGTTCTGATGTTGAGAGAGTATTTATCAATAAATACCCTTCAGGATTTTTTATTATAAATTGAATATCTTCATAGTTAATCTTTATCGATGATGTTTGTGAATTCCCCATTATTTATTATTTAAGTTATTATTTTAAGTTTTTTTTAGCAATTTTAAAAAATCGTTATTTATATAATGAAAAAATAAGAAACTAAATAAACCAAGAATTACATCATATAATAGATATATCCATCCTTCCCTCATTTTATTTATTGCATAATATGAAAATGTTAAATAGAGTACTGCATGAATCGGTCTTAAATCATTCCACCATATTTTATCTCCAAATACTTCTGCTCCTGTTTGCCTAGTTCCACTAAAAAATAGATAAGCAAAACTTATTCCTATTATTAATGTTATATAGCCTAATATATGTAAATAAACAATGGGGATATTTTTCGCTAAATAAACCAAAACTAAACGAGCTGGTATACAACCAAATAAAAATAGAAGAAATCTTTTTTGTGTATTATTCATAATGTCTTTATAGATAATATAAATATTTTAGTTATAATTACAAACTTTTTTATCAAATACTCAACCGTAATTATTTAAAATCTGTCAAAACACATTCCCAAGACTGACTTGGGAACCAATCACTTTTTATATCTTTTGAAGTAAATAATGTTCTAGTATATTTAGCAAAGTGTTATTATTAGATGAACGGTGTGTTTTTGGCGAGAATTTCAAATACCAAAATGTCCACAAATAGCATAATTGTCTGCTATTTTTGTTTTAGTATTTTCTGTAACATCATATTTTACTTTCTTAATTATTTTATTATTAGCCTTTAGCAAGTTATTTTTTTCATTTAATTGATCTTTTAATTTATAAATTTCATTTTGTAATTCATGATTCTTTTTTAAAAGCAAAGTATAGCTTTCAACATTATAATCATTCGTTTGAATAATATCTTTTATTAATTGTTCTGCTTTATTATCTAATTCTTTTTTATCCATTATGTATAAATAATAAATTAGCATTTAAGTTATTATTTGTTAATTTTATTTTCATTAAACAAGTTCAAGCTAATAACTAATGAAACTTGACTACAATTTCAACTTCCTCTTTCTTAATACTTTTGGTCGCAGAAATTGACAACTCTTCCCTCTTCTTACGTGTTTTTGAATTATCTGTAATTCCTTCTTTACGTTTAGAAGTGCTATTACGATTATTCATATCTTTCTCAATCATATCATAATTTTCGTCAATATAATTTATCACCTTATTCTCAAGCGCCCATTTGAAAAAATTCAATTGCCCAATAGTTGTTTCAATATATGTTCCGTTCTTATATGGAATACTTATCCTATCCCAGCGACAAAATGGGTCGAATCTTTTTTTACTGTAAGCTTTTAATTTGAGCTTATAATCGAAATAAACTTTGAAACGATTTTTTTCCCCAGTTTGATTTGTCATTTCATATAAAGTATAATTCTTTTTAGCATAATTTGTAGCAAACCAATCTACAATACGTAAAGAAATTTTAGATTCACCAGTAATTATTTTTAACATTTTAGTCAAATTGTCATCATTCTTATAAAATTCTAATAAATTATTTAGTAATAATTCATTTTGTGTAGTATAATTAGTTGTTATATTCATTGTTTAAATTATTAAAAACTTATTTAAGTAGTTTAAAAAACATATTATTAATTTTATTATAAAAAAAACTTTGTATATATTATAATGTCTAATTTTATGACATATTATTTTGGTCCTTTAGATAAAACTAATTGTGTATATTTTTTAATTATATGTGCTATATTTTTTATATTATTAGTTTTTACTTTGTTTGCTAATATTTTTTGGTTATTTAAGAATTATAAACAACTTAACTTTAGAATATTTACCGGAGGTATTTTAATGTTATTCAATTTGTTTATTGCTTACTTTGTAAACAGATTACTTTACACAATGTGTAATAAATCATTAGCTTAAATTTTTCACTCCTTGAGTAGTATTAGCTGGTTTTAAAAATTGGTCTCTTATTGAAATATCATCTACATAATTAGTTTGACCTAAAAATGGATTAAAACCTATTTGTTGAACCATTTCTCTGTTAGCTAATTTATCACCTAACTCTTCTCTTTTATTAGATACTTTAAAACCTGACCCTGATAAAGTTTGATTTAATATTTCCCATGTATTCTCATCATGATGTAAAGATGATGTATAAGCAGTGTTCTCTATTTTTTTACTAAATTGCTCTTGTTCAATTTGAATTTGGTGTTTCATTCTTCTCGTTCTTTCGTAAGGTTGACCATCAGTCCATTTCCAGTCCATTAATATTATATAATTATTTAATATTAATAATAAAACGCGATAATTAGATAGTGTTATTCACATTGTCAACTTTAACTAATTTCATTTGTTTTGTAAATAAAAATTTTTTGTCACTTCTTCTCCTTCGTTTTAAATTACATTCTAAACATGCCAAATAATAATTATCGATATTATGACCCAAATCATTATTGATTCTATCAACGGACCATTGTTTCGATTCTCTTGAAATATCATATAAAACATTCATTTCACAACTACAATAATAGCATTTTAAATCACATTCAATCATTTTATTTGTTACAGACTCTAATGTAATAAATATTTCATTATTTAAAAGTTTTTTAATGATGTCTTGCTGTTTATATCCATATATTTTTTTATTTATTTGTTGTAAAGTTATTTTTGTTGTTTGGTCTATATACTGATAATTATTTTCAACAATTTTTTTTATATTATTAAGTTGATTTTCATAAGCATAATCATCTAAAGTAAAAGTCCAATTCTCTGCGGCTATACGTTTTTTATCTTTATTTTTTTTATGGTCTTCGATTTGTTGACTCTTAACACGTTTATTAACAGCATTAAACATAATACTTTTTGTTTCCATATATTAAATACTTATAATATATTTAATTTAATTTTTATAAAATTGATATAAATATACATTATTTAATATATATTTAATAAAACTGAATTAAACTCAATTTGATATATATATTATAATACAAATGGAAGAATCTAATGAATGTCCAGAACTTAAAACTTTAAAATATAAAACAATGTTGTTAAATGGTGTCCCTTTACAAGAAACAAAAATTACATCTTCTAATAACTTGTCTAATTTAGATAAATTCCTAGAAAATGAAAAGAATAATAATAATAATGAACCTTGGTGTAAATTGAATAAGACTACAAAAACAAAAAAATTACAAGATTATGTTGAAATTTATAAAGAACAAAATACTCTAAATGACGAAGAGAGTAGCAATTTATTTTTATTTCTTAAAGATTGTATTGATAAAAAAAAACTAAATAGAGTTAAAGATGTTATATATGATAAAGAAAATGGAATAATAAAAGAAATTCCCGCTTTATATTATGTTAAAACTAATAAACATTTTACTCTTAAAAATATAGATAAACGTGTTTCAACTCTAAAATCTTTAGCTCCTAAGAAAGGTCAAGGAACCATAAGAAAAAAAGAAGTGACAACAAAATGTGACTCTGATTCGGAAGAAGATGTTGAAAACTAACTAAATATAAAAAATATAATTATATTAAAAACATTTAAATAGTATATATAGTATGACGACTTTATTTGATTTGGAACCATTAGAAGATATAATTGATACATTAGTATTTGAAGACGAACCCAGTATTTTTAATGAAGAATATGCGATTGAACTTATTGAAACAGCTTTACATTTGATGGAAGAATTTATGGCAGAAAATCCTACAGCAATATCAGACCCAAATTTTCATGATAATTTACTTGAAGAAATTAAAGAAATATTTTATATTCAAATGGAAAACCATATTCTAGATAGCGATTATATTGAAGATGATATGAATGAACTACTTGAAGATGCGTTTAATATATATATTACAACGTTTCATCCAGAACGTTCTTTAGAAAATAATGAAGATGAAGACGTCTGTGAAATTGATAAAGAAACAACAAATATTATCGAGCAAAAAATACAACGTTTAAGAGATATACCACAACCTGTACAAAGAACACCAGAATGGTATAAATTTCGTTGGAATTTAATTACTGCTAGTAATGCTTGGAAGGCTTTTGAAACTCAAAATACTATTAATCAATTAATTTATGAAAAATGTCAACCTTTAAACGATTTCGCAAGTGAAAATGTAACTGAAGATGTTAAAATGGTAAACACTAATACAACCTTACATTGGGGACAAAAATATGAACCATTATCTGTTATGATTTATGAAAATATGTATAATTCAAAAGTAGAAGACTTTGGATGTATTCAACATCCTGTATATAAATTTATTGGTGCATCTCCTGATGGAATTATTATTCAATCAAATACTGGACGTTATGGTCGTATGCTTGAAATTA
>Ga0255214_1000333_pt1 | contig 12162 bp, 15 predicted proteins | sample Miss_Law_RepB_8d_FD_189951 | JGI IMG/M metagenome (GOLD analysis project Ga0255214, IMG submission 189951) | Freshwater microbial communities from Mississippi River, Louisiana, United States - Miss_Law_RepB_8d | ecosystem: Environmental > Aquatic > Freshwater > River | place: USA: Louisiana... | reverse complement strand
GACATCCATTTTCTTTTAACCATTTCATATTTTCTAAATTTCCATTCCAAGCTGCATTTGCAAATGTATGTGCATTCCAAGGACATCCATTTTCTTTTAACCATTTCATATTTTCTAAATTTCCATTCCAAGCTGCATTTGCAAATGTATGTGCATTCCAAGGACATCCATTTTCTTTTAACCATTTCATATTTTCTAAATTTCCATTTTTTGCTGCATATGAAAATGTATGTGCATTCCAAGGACATCCATTTTCTTTTAACCATTTCATATTTTCTAAATTTCTATTAAAAGCTGCTGTATGAAATGTCCATTCATTCCATTCACATCCATTTTCTTTTAACCATTTCATATTTTCTAAATTTCCATTAAATGCTGCATTTGGAAATGTCCATTCATTCCAAGGACATTCATTTTCTTTTAACCATTTCATATTTTCTAAATTTCCATTCAAGACTGCATATTTAAATGTATATTGTGTAAATTTAATATTTTTATAATTATTTTTTATATATTCAAACATTGATACATCTTTTAAATAATAAGTTGTTTTTTGATTTATTTTATACTTATTTTTATTCATTTTATCTGTTACAAATTCTAACATACTTATTGATCCACAAAAATTTTTTATATTAAAACATCTTAGTTTACTTCTATCTATCTTTTTAAATTCTATATCCTCACATTTTTTACTTGTTTGTAATAATAATTTTTTTTCATCTTCATTTAATAATTCATCAAAATATCTTGTCAAAATTTTAAATATATTTATCATTTTTATCGAAAATACTATTGATTTAACTTTATTTTTTTGTTTTAGCAATTTTTTTTCATTTTTATCAGAAGATCCATCAAAACATCCACAACTAAATAAAGTCCTTAATATATTCATGATTGTCATTATAAATATTTTTTAATGCGATTTATTTATATTAAATATTTCATTCTTTTATATATAATATGTTGAATTAAGGATTTTTGATATTTATCATCTTCATTTAATAATCCTTTAAATAATCTGTTAAATTAAAAATTTTAGACGCTTCTCTTTATTAATTTTCAATTTTTATTCAGTTTTATTAATTAATTTAATAATATAATTTTTTTAAGTAAAAAATTATATTATGGTATATTATATGTGTGTTGATAATGATTATAAAGAATTATTAATTTTTTTTAGTAATTTAATTGATAAAAAGTTTAAGTCATCCAAAAAAATAAATTTCAAACTTATTACATTCTTAATAAAATTATTTATATTATCGAAATTGAAATTCCTTAACATAAATTAGTTTATAAATGTAATTATACAATTATTTAATTAATTAAATTAAGGTTTTTAGACGTTTTTCATCTTTATTTTATAATTCTTCAAAATATCTTACTAATATCTTAAATATATTTATCATTATTATTGTTATTAATATTTCTAAATTAAATGTATATATATTAAATTTTTTATTTTTTCTATATATCAATATTGTATCTATTTTAGCCATTTTTTATAACTGCATCATTTTTTTCATTTTTATAATTGTATTCTATATTATTATTTAAATTTATTATTATATTATCCTTCAACTTTATTTTCATTGATAAATGTATATCATTCATTTTTGTTTGTTTATATATTTCCATTAAAGCTTTATTTGCATTACTCACTTGAACACTTATACCTAAATCTTCATAGTAACTATATCCTTTATCTTCTATTGGTAATGTTTTTATATTTAATAATGTATTTTTTATTATCAATGGTCCATCATCTATAATTTGATATATATATTTTAATATTGATTTATATTTACATTTATCTGTAAATATGTCATCATTTATTACACAATTTAATATATTTGAATTACAAAAATTATATTTTTTAATTCCCTCTATATTGTCTATTTTTACCATTGACATTTTTTTACATAATATATCTTTTCCATCATCTATTATTATATAATCTTCAATATTTATATTTATTTTTTTCAATATTATATCTTCATTATCTAATTTATTCATTATATATATATTATTTATATCCATTTCAATTAATTATATTATGATATATTATACATTTTTCCTTTTCATTTATACATTTATTATTTCATTTTTTATTATAAAAAATGAAATAATTATTATTAGTTTATATAAAGTTAAATATATTATATCATATCCTATATTATAATTAATTGAAATGGATATAAATAATTTTCATGACTATTTTTTAACTCTTGAAATTATCATTAATTCCAAATTTAGTAATATACCTTCTATACTTAGTGATTCCCTTACTGATTCTGGAACTGGTTATTTTTATCCTAATACATTTTCTCTTCCAGTTGTGTCATTTGTTGATAATTATGGGAGAAGAGGATATATTTTACAATTAATAATTAATGATAATATTAAAACTAATTTTTGCATTCATATGAGATATACTAATAACTTTAACACAGTTGTATTTACTGGTTGTAAAGATTTTTATAATGATGTTATTATTAGAGATTATGATTTTGATGATTTTCTTAATAATTTTAATAAATTATTAAATTATGAAACCATTATTTCTCATAATAATATATCTATTAAATTACTTAAAAACGTTTTAAATTAAATCAATTAAATAAACAATCCATAATTATTTTCTTCTATTTTATTCATATATATATTATACATATTATCTATTGTATCTTTTGTTATTTTATATGGTAATGTAAAATTATCTATTCTATATGATAATTTAACATCTCCTATTTCATATTCTCCTTCTTCATTTTTTATCACAATATTACTATATAAATTTATCTTTTTTATTATCAATGTTGTCAATCTTTCTAATTCTCTTACTCCCGAACATCCATCCACATTCAATCTGTCATTTTTTAACGATAATTTTACTATATATCGAATTATCTCTTCTGTAAATATTATATTCCCTTCCTCCATATTCTCATTCTTCATTATCTTTTTTATCATCTTCTTTACTATCTCTCTCTTCTCTTCCTCATTATATCCTGATACTCTTATTATTGGAAATCTATCTCTTAATGTCTTATCTACATTATTTTCATCATTTAATGAATATATAAACCATATATTTGATAAATCTATCGGTATATTCCCTAAATACATATCATTATATTCACTATTTTGTGTAAAATCAGTTATATGTATTAAATTACCTATAACTTCTTTTCCTCTTGACACCTCTGATAATTTATCTATTTCATCAAAAAATATTATCCCATTTTTACAACCCATATTTGTTAAACTTTTCACTATTATTCCTGACTCTGAACCAATATAAGTAAAACTATGGCCATTTAAATATGAAACATCATTTATTCCTCCTAATGATATTTGTTCAAATGGCAAATTTAATAATTTAGCCATCATTCTAACTATTGTTGTTTTACCTGTTCCAGGTGGTCCTAATAATCCAATTGAATTCCCCTTACTATCTCTATTTATTATTCTATTAAATAATAGTGTTATTAATTCTTCTTTTACTTTTTCCATTCCATATAATTCTTCATCAAACATACTTTGCATATACTTTAATAATTCATTTTTTTTTATGTTTGTACTTATATCATAAGTATGATTTTTTACATTTTGTGGTATCTTTAATACACACTCTATCCATTTTTTATATTTTATATACTCATCTCCTTCACTTTCTAACATACTATTATATTTTCGATATATCATTGATTTTATATTAAATTCATATGTTGATCTTAATATTTTATCTTTTAATATTTCTTCATCATCTATACAATTTTCCATATTCAATCTTTCCTCCAATTTCATATATTCTTCATCCTTATCATTACTTGTCCTTATAAAATTATTTATCCTATTTAAAATATCCTTATTCTTATCAGGCCTATCTATCTCAAAATATATATCATCTATCATATCCATATATTTCCTCTTCTTTTTTATTGGACAATTCAATTCTAATATCTTATTATATGTGTATTCAATATATTCATCATTATGACTCTCCATATATATTTTCTCTAATTTTTCATTATTATTTATTTTCCTTAAATTATTACATTTCTCATCAAGTCCCATTTTCATTTTCATATAATCTACATTTCCAGTATTCATACAATATATGCAATTTGATAAACTTGATATATATTGTTTTTCTTTATATGATAACCATGTGTAATTTAATATATCACTTATATCTTGTTGTTTTATATAATTATTTATACTAAATGGATCATTATATCCATTATTATCATTTATTTTTTCTAATTCCTCTATAATGTCTTCTTCTGTTTCATCATCACTATCTATTGTTTCATTGTCATTTATTGTTTCATCATTACTATTTATTGTTTCATTACTATTTATTGTTTCATCAATTGATGAATTTGAAAATATTATTGATACATATTCTTTATCTTTTTCTTTTTCTTTTTCTTTATCTATATTCATTATATGTTAATTTAACTTTATTAATATTATTTTTATATTTTTAAATTAAAAATTTTTTATTTTTTTAAATTGATGAATTATATATTTGACACATCATGTCAAAATATTCCTTTTCTTCTTCCGTTTTACATAACATATATTTCTCTTTATCTTCTCTATAATAATCCCCAAATGCTATATTTATTAACGCATTTATCTGTTTTGTCCTTTCTTCCGGCTCTCGGTATGTTGTTAATATTTCTATACTTTTTGCTAAACTATGACCAAACACATCACTTAATCTCATTAGATATGTGGGATCATAAAATAGTATTCTACAACAAAAATTTTCACTATCATTTATCTCTATTGTCATACCAGTTATATCACTCAACATTCTTTTAAATGTATTTTTTTCTTCTATTGAAAATCTTTCATAGTTTTTATAAAACCATGTTTGATCCCCCGAATTTAACGTGGCAACCGGTTTTTGTTTTGATATTTTTTTATAATCTACACTATTATATATTTCATCCATCGCAAATAACAATTTTCTTGGGTCCTTTATTATTTTATATGTATATACAATTATCTTCATTGTCGGATCTATCTCTTCTATATTCATTTGAAATATATCCATTGTTCTTGCTCCTATTTGTACATTTAAATAACCAATTTCATAATAGTCTAGATAATTTAATATGAAGCCAATAAGTTTTGATTTATTTACTTTATATTGTCTTGGATGTGGCAAATTGTTAAATTCCACAGTGTGTTCCATTGTGCAAATTTATGAGTAAAATATTAAAACAATTAATGGAAATATTTTATATATAGAATTTCATTTTTTTTTATTATTATTATTATATAATAATATGAGTTTTACAAAAACTAAAGATATTCTTAGTAAAATATCAGATATACTGAATAGTTCACCTAACGATCCAGATGCTATTCAAATCAACAAAAATATAAACAATGTCTTAAATAATCACAAATTTGAAATAAATATTTGTGTTAATGACAAAATCAATATTTTAAAAAAAATAGAACAAGAATTAGAGAGTTTTGTTAATAAAGATAAGTCTTATAATAAACAACTTGGTAAATCATTGACAGAATTAAAGACAAATTTAGATAATATTTATGAACAATGTAAACAAACTGCATCATATACACAAAAAAAACAAAACGGAAAATCAGGCGCACAAAAAAAGCAGAACAAGAAACCAGACGCGCAAAAAAATGTCTTAATTAGGAAAAAAAACATTGATGTGTTAAATATGCAAAAAAACAATTTAAAGAAAATATTGTCATTTATGGCATTGCAACCTATTCAATTATAGATATTTGAAATAATATCATCAAACATCTCTATTTGTGATTGATTTATATTTTTAACGTTCAATTTTTCTTTTTTATTGATATGTTTATCTATTTTTTCCAATAAAATCATAAATGTTAATGATATATCAATATTTCTTCTATCATTAATATAATTATATATTTCCATATAATATATTTTCATTTTAATCATTAAATATACTATTAATAATGTTATTGATCTTGATTTTCCAGCATAACAATGAATATATATATTTCCTACTTTAAATTGTTCATCAATAATTGGCAATAATTCTATTATTGTTTCCATCATTTCACATTCACTACAACCATCTAATATATATTTATTAATATGTAATATATTTTCATTTAATTTTATATTATTATTTAATGGATATAATGAAAATATTGCAACTAAATTATTTTTATTTTCTTCATTTAACATATCATTATTACTATTTCCAACATATATACTTTTTCCATTTTCTTTATATATTTCTGTATATGGTTCTTCTCTATTTGATGACAATGTTTTATTTTGACTCATTATTATATCATCAACAATATTTTCAATATTATCTAACATATCAACTATATTATTTAAGGAAGTTGTTGTTATTGTTGATGTTGTCAATGGTTCTAATATAATTTCGTTTACCCTTGAACAATTATTATTATGTATATCAATTTTAAATTTTGGTCTATTATTTAATTTGTGTATTTGTCCATTTTGTTTTATTTTTAATTGTGTTGATTGTTGAAATTTGAACATTTATATATATTATCGATATTATTAAAATGGGATATAGTTATATTAAAAAAATCATTTTTTATTATAAAAAATGATTTTTTTATTGTTTATTTATATTTTTATCTATATATACATATCTCTTTTTATAATATAATGAAGTCTATTAAAAATATAATTGAAAACTATAATTCTATCAATAAAATTTGTGAATCTAATAATAATTTTACTTATATTATATCATTTAATGACATTAAAAAACATATTGATTTTTCAAATTTTCCAAATTCCATTGATACGAATGTAATAAATAATATTTACACTAATTATAAATCTTCTAATTCTGTTCCATTAATGATATATTTAACACAATTTAAATATGAAACTTTCTTAAAATGTTATAAAAATTTAAATGAATGTATAACTTTACAAAAATTAAATAGTTATATATTAGATCTTAAATGTATTGTCAATATTATCTACAATAATAATATTGATTTTAAACAATTATATTCAATACATAATGATGTTAATATTGGAGATATCAATGAAAATGATTTTATAAATTTAAATGAAGATAATAATGAAATTTTAAACGATTTATTGATAAAAAAAGATATATTAGATATTGTTAAAAAAATTGAAACTAAATATCCTAATTTCGTTTCTACTACTTCTAACTGTCATTCACCTAATTTTAATAGAGATTGTATTGTTGATCAATTAATAAATATTTATATTAAACTAAAAGAAAATAATCCCTCTTTAAACATACCATTTTTTCAAAAATTATTATATGATTTAAATGATAAATATTCATCTGGATTATTATGTGATTTCAATAAATATAAAGCTAGTAAAATTGATAAATGCAAAAAATATAATTTTTGGTTATTTATTAACAAAAATATCAATATCGAACATTTACAATTTATATTAAACGAAAATTTAACTAATTCACACATTGATGTATAATTTTATATTTTAATTTATCATAACAATAATATAAAATAATTTTTATACAGATTCTTATGTCGCTTCTTGAATCTTTATTTCTACCACATTAAATTGTTGTATATTTGTATTTTCATGTACTTGTAATTGTTCATTTTTATGGGCCTTTGAATAACTTTGCGGTGGATGTATTTTATTTTTTTTTGCAAAGTTTGACACTTCTAAATATGTACATGTGCTACACATACAACAGCATATACACGTTATAAAGAATGCAAAAATAGCAGTCACTATGATACTTGCATGATAATGACGGTTAGAATGTTTAACAAGAAAGAAAACACATAATAAAGGTGCCCATGAACAACATATACATACTAATGAAATTGACTGTGCATTATATTCAGAACGATTATGATGATGAGACATTGAATAAGGTAGGTGGTATTTAGAAAGTTAAAGTTATAAATGGAAAAAAATGTATAAGAAAAATCAATTTTTTATGAAAAAAATGATAATATTTATATATAAAAATATATTTTAATAAAAAATTATTAGATATAATATGAATAATAATGATTTTTATTCAATTAATAATGTTCATTATAGACACAATTTAATTTGGAAAAAAATAGCTAAATTGAATGATCCTACAAAAAAAATGAAAAATATTATAAAAAATATATCATCTTTAGAATATATTAATTCATATTCATCAATTTTTTCAATAATATTTGATTATTTGTCATCATTTGATAAAAAAATATTTTTTAACATATATTTTTTAAATTTTAATATAAATCACATTAATAATACACTTATAAATATTTTATTAAGTGGTTTTCACATTTCATATTCTTACATATTTGCACCTATAATTGTCAATAGAATTTATGATATTTTAATGATGTTAAATTTTAATTTTGATAAAATCAAATTATTTTTCAATAAATATTTATATTATAATGAAAAAATAAGTGTTAAATGTAAACATTGTAATTTAGTGTATGACAATTCTAAATATATTATTGACAATCAAGAAGAAATTTTTAGTCATACAAGATTTTTTAATGTAGTATTTTTTAATGGTAATGATGGTTATTCACATTTACAATGTATGAATAATTTAGAATTAAATAACACTTATCAATATATAGTTAATTTGTTAAAAAACATTAATCAAGATGATTGTATAAAGTATAAATTTAACAAAATTATCATTAATGAAATTGATTATTTATTAAATATAATTACTTATTAATATAATTTAATTGGTTTCTTCAATTGATGACAATTCATTTATTTCTATTATTATAATATTATTAAGATTATTTAGATTGTTTAAATTATTCAAATGATTTAAATAATTTTGATTATTTTGATTATTTTGATTATTTTGATTATTTTGATTATTTTGATTATTTTGATTATTTTGATTATTTTGATTATTTTGTTCATCATCTATACAAATGATAAATAAACCAAAAAAACAACAACAAGTACTTATAATTGTACAAAATATGGAAACAAATAAAATTATATACATATAGTTTTTATCATTTTTATTAACATTATAATAAACTGTTAAAAATAATATCCATACAGTTGTTGAATAAGTAAATATTAGTCCTGATAATATTGTGTTATTCATGATTATTTTTAAATATTTTTTTAAGAAAAATTATATTAATTAAATCATTTTTTTATTATATAATATATAAAAATTATTATGTTATATAATTAATATATTTGATGAATAGCGATATTTTAGATTTTAAATATGAATTTTTATTAGATGATAAAGAAGAACGTTTAACAACATTCCCTGTTAAATATCCAGATATATGGTCAATGTATAAAAAACAACGTTCTGCATTTTGGATACCAGAAGAAATAGATTTTAGTAATGATTATAATGATTGGAACAATAAAATTAATGATGATGAACGTTATTTTTTAGAAAACATTATTGCTTTTTTTGCTTCTTCTGATACAATCGTAAATATGAATATAACTGAAAATTTTGGAATTGAAGTTAAAGTTACAGAAGCAAAAATGGTTTATAATTATCAAAAAATGATGGAAGATATTCATTCAGAGACATATAGTCTTTTAATAAATACTTATATAACAGATGATATAAAAAAAAATAATTTATTTAATGGAGTAAAAACAATTCCATGTATCAATAAAAAAGCAGAATGGGCTATGAAATGGATAAAAAATAGTAATATTTATAATTTTCCTAAACGTTTAATTGCCTTTGCAATTGTAGAAGGTGTTTTTTTTAGTGGTGCTTTTTGTTCTATTTATTGGATTAAACAACGGGGAATTTTAAATGGTTTATGTATTTCAAATGAATTAATTAGTAGAGATGAAGGTATGCATTGTGAATTTGCTTGTTTATTATATAATAAAATTAGTAATAAAGTTGATGTTAATGAAGTTAATGAAATGTTTAGAGAAGCTTTAACTATTGAAAAAGAATTTATTAATGTAAGTTTACCTTGTAAATTAATAGGTATGAATAGTGATATGATGGCTTCTTATCTTGAGTTTGTTGCAGATCGTTTATTAGTTATGTTAGGTTATAATAAAATATTTAATTCGTCAAATCCCTTTCCTTTTATGGATGCAATTAGTTTACAAAGTAAAACTAACTTTTTTGAACATAGAGTAAGTCAATATCAAAAATCGACAATAAATAGTTTTGGAGATTTGAGTGATATTAATAATATAAATAATATAAATGGTTCAAATATGAATTTTACTATTGATGATTTTTAATAATTTATTTTTTAAATTAAACAAAATATTATATATATTATATTATATATAATATTTATCAATGAATAGTAAATTTTCCCATTTAATTAACAATGATTTATTGAATAAAGTCAACACTATTAATAATGTTCCTTCTAAATTAGAAAAAATATTTATAAAAAAACAAGAAAATTTAATCGATTTTATTGAAGATAATTTTTTCTTCATTGTTATTATCATCATTATTATTGCTTGTCTTTATTATCGTTATTTATATGTAAAAAAACAAAAAAAATATAAACATAAATATTTAAATAATATTGATTATGATGATGTTAGTTATGATGGTGTTATTGTTGATAATGTTCTTAATGATATAAAACAAACAAAAATTATTAAATAATTCTTTATTTTTTATCATTTATATAACTCAACTTTTCCATTATTAAACTTGCCAATTTCCTCATTATTTTTATTATATACTGATGCATTATTTTCTTTGGTATCAATATAATATTCTACTCCATTATACACATATTTATATAATATTTTTTCTTTGTCTGTATTTATATATTCATCTTCTGAATCTATTAAATCTTCTGTTTCGTCTATTATTATTTCTTTATCATTTATTTCTGTTTCAGTTTCTTCATTTTTTGTATTTTTATTTATATATTTTTTTATTAATTCATTATAATTTAATTTATAATCTGATGATATTTTTTTTATCATTTCTTTCCTTACATTGTTCATTTCATTTTCATAATCCATTTTTAAATTTTTTGTCATCTTTATCAACTCCTTTATATGATCGTTAGACATTTTTTTGATATCCTTTATTTTCTTTAATGTTCCTGACATTATATTTAATTATATTTAATAGTATTTAATTATATTAATTATCATTTAGTCTTATTAATTTATATTATAAATAAATCATTTTTTTATATAAAAAAATGATTTATTTATAATTATATTAATTATCATTTAGTCTTATTAATTTATATTATAAATAAATCATTTTTTTATATAAAAAAATGATTTTATTTATTCAAGCTTTTCTCTAAATAATTATTTTTTATATACTTTCATATATCATGGGCTCATGTCCTTGTATTGAATTAAATAGTAGCGAAGAACATTATCATACACACGATTTTGACACAGTCTGTTTTAAAGATGATGACTTTACTGATGTAAAACAAATCATAAGTGATAAACAAATTACAAATAGGTTGCTTAATTATATTTATGGAAAGACAAATGAATATGATTCAAACGTGATAATGTCAATATTTTATATTATATATTATGCGTATTGCAAACATTATGATATAATGATGACAAAAGATGCCATATTATCACAATTTTTTTTGTTATTTGGTGAGTGTGAAAATGTAGATGTTTTTCAAAAAAACAGAGAAAAGACAGTTATAGAGTATCACGCTAATCGCAATATAGATGAAAATAAACTAAAAGAATTGCCAAAGTGTTTTGTTGAAAAGATTGATTTGTCTACTATTGATATTGATATTGATGATGACAATAAACAAAATGTTAAAAATGTTGTTGAATCGTGTAATATGGCTACAAATGTAGCTTATATGTGTGCTTTAAAGGAAAGAGCAATTTTTGAATTTCATACAATGTGTAAAATTCCGCGTTTTTCAATTAATGCTTCTAAAAAAGAAATAAAAAATATAATTAAATTAATGAAAGCTTTTATCGATATAAAAAGAAACCCAATATCAGATAAAACTGATATAAAGTATAAAAAATATAGAATGTTAACAAAATATGTTTTATTGATAGAAAAAATTTATGATATGCATTACAAAAAAATAATTGATTATTCTTTTTTCAATGACTTAGTACAAAAAAGTAATAGAAGTGGTCAAGTTGTTTCTGGATATATA
>Ga0255214_1000314_pt1 | contig 12556 bp, 12 predicted proteins | sample Miss_Law_RepB_8d_FD_189951 | JGI IMG/M metagenome (GOLD analysis project Ga0255214, IMG submission 189951) | Freshwater microbial communities from Mississippi River, Louisiana, United States - Miss_Law_RepB_8d | ecosystem: Environmental > Aquatic > Freshwater > River | place: USA: Louisiana... | reverse complement strand
CACTTTGCGTATCAAGCACCAGCAGCAGATCCGGAGAGGCCGCAAGCATCGACCTGAACAGCGTCTCCTGATCGCGCAAATCCTCGTCACGACGCTGGCGCTCGGTGATCTCACGCACCGAGATTCCCAGAGTCGCAAGCTCGCCTCGTTCGTCGAGCAGGGGCATCAGCTCGAAAAGAATGGACCGCCGATGCAATGGCGCGTCCGTTTCGAGGTGGTAGATGAGACTCTCAGCGTTACCAGTCCGGATCGCTGCCGCGCAGGCCGACTGCAGCAAGGAGCGCAGTTCGGCTCGCTCCAGGAGTTCCGGCAATGCAGGTACGGCGGACAAAGTGCCTTGCCCTGAATCAGGACGGGCATCGACTCTCCAGATGATCGTCAATGCCGGATCAATCTCTGCAACTTCGTCGCCGGCAAACCGGGCAAAACGTCTGAAGCGTTCCTGCTCAAGCATCGCCTTGCTTTCGGCCCGAACGAGGTCTTGTGCGTCGTGCATCGAGACTTTGACCAACTGTCGGCCCGAATCACGATGCGCGCTGAACCTCAGGCGCAGCCATTGAGGCGCGTCAAAGCCAGAGCGCAGTGTCAATGGATCCGGCGTACGCCCCGCAAGACAGTCCCTGACGGCATCGCTTGCTCGCTGACGATCAGCCTGAGCCAGAAACCCGAAGGGTTCGCCCGTCAGGCTGCCTGCAGCTTCCAGCCTCTCACGGGTACCTGGTCCCGCGTGGACGACATGCAACGACTCGTCAAACACCACGATGAGATCATCCGAGTGTTCCGCTAACAGGCGCTCACGCTCGGCGAGTACATCAATCCTGCTCTGAAGATTCTTGCGCGCGGAAATGTCGTGTGCCACGGCAAGCACTGCGTCAACCCCACCGTCCATCCCGGTCACCGGCCGCAATGAAGCCTCGAACCAACGCTCGTCTTGCTGATCGTCCAGCCGAAATTTCACGACCTGCACTTCACCGCTTGCGCAGGCATCACGCATCGCCGCAAGAAGCGACGCGTTTTGGACATGATCAATCGAAGCGCCGAAAAACTGGCTTCTGCTTTCGGCTGGCCCGAAGACCGCCTCAACGCTCGCCGATTCATAGATCAGCGCTCCATCGGGAGTCAGCAAGATCAACGGCTCAGCGAGGTTTTCGGCCACAACCCGGTACTTTTGTTCACTCGCTGAGAGCTTCTCGGCAGTGTGGCGCCATCGCGTCACATCGTGAAGACTGACCAAAAACGCCAGCTCTCCCTCCCAGGTGATCTCTGAAACATCCATTGCCGCCAATAGCGCGACACCACCGGGAAGTATCAGGTCGATCTCGGTATTGGCACCGACCTGATGCGCAACGTCAAACGGAAACGCTTTTAATTGTTGCTGCGAGCGTCTCATCAGACGCTCGGCCGCAAGATTCGCGAATATCGGCAATCCGTCCTGCCCGATAACGAGATGCGGCGTCGGAATCGACGCGAGCAGACTTCCGATATTTCCTTCGGCGCTCTTGTCGGTGCGCCGCCGTCTCGCAGCGGCAGCATGCAGATCGTGCAACAAGTGCCCGAACTCCACCTGCCCGCGAATCAAGACATCTTCCACGCCAATTTTGAAGAAATCTGATACGACGGAGTCGTCCGCAGTCTTTTCTTCGTCCGTCCCGCTCCGGTCACCCACGTCAGGGGAGAGGTCAACACAGACCAATAGCGGAACCGTCAGGCCCAGGCTTATCAGTTCCCGCGCTGCCTCGTGACCCCTATCCACAAAACTCCATGCGTCCAAAACGGCGACGTCATAGTGTTCGCTACGAAGCAGATCAATGGCGACTTTCAGGCTGCGAACTTTAACCCAGGTGATTAGGCAATTCTGATCGAGAATTTGCGCCGCTTGCTCGGCAAACAAGAGCTCGCCAGTTGGGCAGAGGTGCAGAACGCGCAGACGCTCGTCGCGCCACAACGCGGCGCGATCTGCGGCTTGCGGATCAATCTCCATCAAATTTCATTCACCCGATGGCATCTGCGCACTCGGAATTTCCAACTCGGAGGGCAATGCAATATGCAGCCCGACCATGACTGCGTCGATATCACTCAGATCACCGATAAATCGCCGGGACGGCAATGGCAAACTGCGCTCCAGGGCCGGTGTTGCAAGGATTTTTCGGGCTTCGGCAACTTCGGGGGACTTCAATACATCAACGACCCTGAGATCGAACGTATGGGGTTCAATGCGCTTGGCGAGCCGCTCGATGTTCCGCAGCGCCGCAGCGGAGCGCGAGGAGTCCGCTGCACCGCCACTCAGATACAAAGTCAACCGCATCAGGACCATCTCTATCCCTTCGAGTCCATAGCTGTCCCGTCCAAATCAGCCCGCTCCGAGACCTCATGCGTGGACCGCAATAGCGAATGATACTGTCGATAGTGCAAGGCAAGATGCCCCATCAGCTCCAACGACACCAATCTCGCCTCATCAATCAGTGCTTTGACCCGTGGAGCGGACAGAACTTCTCCGAGCTGCCCGATCGCGAGTTTGTGCAGTTCAATGACATCGCGCGGTCCGGCGTGCTAATTGCCAAGCTACTTGGCCTGGGTGACCTCCGGATCGCGACTGGGGAAGGACGGAAACGCCTGGCAACGGCCAGGGTCGCCCGGATCACGAGCCTAGGTGGCACGCCTGACCGACGGTTCCTGGGTTGCGAGGCGACAAATCTCGATTCGTAGTCGTAGGCTCCGACAAGCTCAAGCCCGAGCGTTACCGACGCTAGACCGCAGGCGCGTCGGCCTCACCCGGCTCGCGGAAGAGGTCATCGAGTCGGTCGATCTCTCGTTCCGAAAGCTGCGTCGGATTACCGGCCAGGATGCCCGCCACGTTGCGGAACTGAGCGCCGATGTGCATGCCGTCACCGTCGATCGTGTACTCACGGATGCTCTTGTCGTGCATCGAGCCGCGCATTTTAAGGACGGTGATTCCCCGGCGCATTTCGCCGAACATCTCGACGTAACGCAGCAGAATGATCGAATCGGTAATCGTCGAAATGTGCTCCTCGGTGATCGACGAGCCTCCAAGCAGCGTAGGCGTCGTCGACGTGAACAAGCCGACGATCTCCTGGTGCTTGATGAACGAGGTAATTCCGATGACGAACTCACGGAACCCCTTGCCGGTGGACACACGCTCGAGCGCCGACAGGCTGTCGACCGCGACCCTGGTCGGCCGGAACTCTTCCATCACCTTCTTCATGCGAATCAGGTGATCCTCGACCCCCATGGTCTCCGGATAGTCACAGACCACCTTCAGGCGGCCCTCTTGCTCCATCTGCTCGAAGTCCATCCCCCAGCCGGAGGCGTTGCGGAACAACTGTTCGCGACTTTCCTCGAACGCGAACAGCAGGCAGCGCTCGTCGGGCGAAGTGCCATTGACGAACATTGTGACCAACAGCGTCTTGCCGCAACCAGTGGCGCCTGATGCAAGCACGATCGAGTCGCGGAAGAAACCGCCGCCACACATTTCATCGAGCATCTCGTTGCCCGAGGTGACCCGCACAGTGGAGCTACGCTGCTCGAGCTTGTCACCCGCCAGCGGAATGACCATGATGCCTTCGCCAGGGATCACCGAAAACGGGAATTCGCCCTTGCAGTGATCGGTGCCGCGAAACTTCAGAATCTCAATGGTGCGACGGCGCTTCTCCTCTTCGAGCACATTGCGCAGCACGATCACATTGTCGGCCACGAATTCCTCAATGCCGAAGCGCGCAAGGCCGCCATATTCCTCGGTGCGCTCCGCGGTAAGAACCGCAGTGACACCCATCCTTTTCAGGGCGGACGCCATGCGATGCAACTCGCGTCGGACCACGTCAGGGCTTGAGAACTGCCCGAACACCGCCCCAAGCGAATCAACTGAGACCCGCCCGGCTCCGGTAATCCTGCAGGCGTATTCAATGCGAGCGACCAGAGCACCAAGATCATAGTGCCCAGCCTCAAGCACCTCTTCACCCGCATCCATCGTCGCGTCGACAAAGGCCAGTTTCTTGGAGTCGAGCAACTCCTGGAGATCCCAGCCGAATCCACGCATATTGCGGATGATGTCTTCCGGACTCTCCTCGAATGTGACGAAGACACCGCCCTCACCGGAGGCGCGCACGCCCTCTATCAGAAACTGCATCGCAAAGACGGTTTTCGCGCTTCCAGCCGAACCCGACACCAAGGTGGTACGACCCTTCGGCAACCCCCCAAATGAAATATGCTCGAAGCCCGGGATTCCCGTGGCGAGCTTTTGAACCGCTCCGCTTGGCCTAGAGTTCATCGCTTTGTCACCCAATCAATAGACGAAATCAAAATACGCTGGAAACGATCAAATTCAGTCGTCGTGCGTCCGCAAATCGAGGCCAAGAAGCACCCGCCCGGTGTCACTGAGGTCGCCGATGATCCGGCGAATCGGCGGTGGCAACTCCTTGATCAGCGTTGGAGTCGCGAGGATCTTTTGATCCTCGGCGAGCTGCGGCTGCTCCAGCACGTCGATCACGACCATCTCGTACTGGTTCTGCAACTCGTTTTGGCAAATGCGCTGCAGATTGGAGATAGCCGTCTGAGAGCGCTGAGTCTGCCCCATCACATAGAGCATCAAACGGTACTTATTCATTGAAACCCCTCAGCTGTATAAGCATGCTCGGTCAATGCGGCTGCTTCGACCGAGCATCGGGAACGCTACCACGCATTCCGGTGAAATAACGCCGATAGAACATCAACAGACGCCCCATCAGTTCGAGCACTACATAGCGCCCTTCCTCTACCAAGGCCTTGGCCTTCAGAGGTGATAGTGAATCGGTGGCGGTCGCGATCGCCCGCTGGTGAATCTCGATGACGTCGCGCGCACCCGCGTGCCAGGCTCCCAGGTCTTCTGCGAGAACCCGAAGCTTTTCATCGGCTCCGGTGTCGATCTTCAACACGCGCGCTTCAAGTCCGGTGTCGAGGATGCCGCGATAGCGCACAAGCAGCTTGTCGAATTCTTCCGGGGCAGATGAACTGATTGCGCGCGTGCCATAGAGTGCCTCGCCCACGGGAAGGCGCGACCAGTTGTCCGCACCACCACGCAAGCGCTCGAGTTCTTCGCGCAAGGCCTTGACCTGCGCTTGTTCGCGCTCCAGCGCCTCCTGCCTTGCAGACTCGGCATCGGTGATGTCGGCGACCACTCCGCGATAGCCGATGAAATTCCCGCTGGGATCAAAAATCGGTTCACCACTCACGGTGTAGTGCCGAGTCTGGCCGTCGTCCAGCGTCGCCGAATAGGTGTGCAGTCGAAAAGGCCTGTGTTCTCGCGTCAGCGACTGAAACTCTTGCCAGGTAAACGAGACCGGACGAACACCCTCGATCTCCCAGAACCTGCGGCCCAGGAAACGATCGCGCAACTTGCGCACCGACTCGGCAAAATCCCGTTGGGAAACAAAGGAAAACCGCAGTTGATCATCGGTTTCCCAGAAAAAATCGGTGGACAGCGCGGTTAAGCGGCGAAATCGCTCTTCGCTCACCCGGATGCGGTCCTCGGCGGCTCGCCGCTCACGAACATCGTTCACGGTCAAAACGATGATGCGATCCTCATCGGAGACGTCGATAATCGACAGGCCAATTTCCAGCGGAATGACCGATCCGGTTCGACCAAGCCCCAGCACCGGCCTGAAGCCGAGCAACTGGCTGCTGGCTTGAGGATCTGCTTGATGCTCGGCCGCCAAAAGCCTGGCCAAAAACGCATGACGGTCTCGGCCGGAAATCAAATCCCCCACCGACAGCCCCGACAACGAATCAAGGTCATGACCGAAGATGTCCGAGGCGATCTGATTGCCCATGCAGATCACATGCGCGCGATCGACGGCCAGCATCGCCTGGGGCGAAGCAGCCAGCAAGAGTCCGAGGCACCGTTGGGCGCCTTCGGCTATGTCTTTATTCTCGATCACGATCTGTCCAATAGCCCACAACGCTGGGCCCGCAAGCTCCGCTCAGCAACTGACACAACGTCAGCCAGATGTACTATATCCGGACTCACGATAACAGGTCTCTCATTGTGTCTGATCTGTGTCAGACACCCTCGATGAAATGCATCAGTAAACGTGGGTAGGCCATAACCCCAAGGCATGGGAAAACGTCGCCCTTGCGCAAAATGCCGCCCTGCCAAACCGACTAAGCTTGAATCATGACGTCACCGACTTTCTGCCACCGGCGTCGACAAACCCGAAATACCGCTTACCGGCCGTCTGATTCTCATAGATCGAACCCTGATGCAGCGCCGGCGGCAAGGGCAGACGGATCGGCGCAGGCACAACGCGCGGAATGAAGCATTCGCTGCCGTAAACCATCCGCGCACGAAATTCCTCGTAGCCGGCATTCGAAAGGTTCATCAAGGGATAAGCGTCGGCAGCAGTCAACTCGTACAACAGCAAGCTTCGCGGCCGGTCGGAGACGTTCTGCGCCGAACCATGCACGGTCCTGGCATGGTGGAACGAAACTGAACCAGCCGGTCCTTCACAGGCGAGCGCAGAGCGAAAATCGAGTCCGCAGGCGTCGGGATCCATCGCGCCACAAAAACGTCCGTCAGATCCATGGTGATCAAAGGTTGGCCCCCGATGGGTACCGGGTAGCACGTACATGGCGCCGTTCTCGACACTGGTGTCATCGAGCATGACCCCGGCGGCAGTGACGTCATCATTGGTGTGCGGATAAAACGCCCAGTCTTGATGCCATTCGACCGGCGAGCCGTACTCGGGTGCTTTCACATTCAACTTGGAGTTGTACAGGCGTACGTTTTCGCCGAGCAGATCCTGAGTGGCGGCTTTCAGGCCTGGGTGGTCGAGCAGTTCCCGGAACACCGGATGCACCACGTGCGGCTTCTTGATCCGCCGCACGCGAGGCCGGTCCGCCGTATGCCCAGGCTCCAGGTCATAGACCTCGTCATGCGTCTGGATGCGCCGTGATTTCTCGACCAGTTCGGCAAGCGCGTCTCTCATGCGCCGCAGCAGCGGTGCTTCGATGAGCGCCGCAAGCACGACGAAACCTTCGTCGCGATATTGATCGAGCTGAGTCGGGGTCAAAATCCGGGCCATGAAACGCTCCAATGATCGTCGATTCGAATTTGTGCATTGTGCTCGCCGAGGCTCGGCGCCTGCCGACGCACGTCAGCCGGCGTCCGGGAAAAACTGACCGGCAGCCCCGCCTGCAGTAAGCGGCCTTCGGTCGGGTGATCGACTTCGCGCCAAAAGCCGATCTGCTTCAGGTGTGGATCCTCGAGCAGCGAGTCGATCGAATGCACCGGGGCAAACGGGATGTCGGCCGATTCCAGCAGGGCAATCCAGTCACCGGTTGACCGTTGCGCCAGCGCACTCTCGACTTGTGCATAGAGCTCGCCAAAGTGGCGACTGCGCTCGAGCTGTGTCGCATACCTCGGATCATCGGTCAGAGCCGCCTGACCGGTCAGCGCGAAAAATCGTCGCCACTGCCGGTCGGTGTATGGAACCACGCCAAGCCAACCGTCGAGCGTGCGAAACGGTTTGCGAAACGCATTCAGAAGGCGGGAATACCCCGCCGGGCCCTCGGGCGGAATGAAACTGCGACCAGCCAGGTGTTCGTGCGTCACGAACGATGCCATGCATTCAAACATCGGCACTTCGAGCGCTTGCCCTATTCCGCTGCGTTCGCGCTCGAACAAGGCCGAACTGATGGCATTCGCCACGTACAGAGCGACGACCTTGTCTGCAACCACGCTATTCACGTATTTCGGCTCACCGGCACCAGCTCCTCCCTGTAGCCAGGCCAGACCGCTAGCCGCCTGAATCGTGTCGTCCACCGCCGCGCGCGCGCCATACGGTCCATGTTGCGAATACCCGTTGCAGACACAGTGAATCAGGCGCGGAAACTCGCCCAGCAGGCTTTCAGCGTCGAGTTGCAAGCCGCGCAGAGCCGCCACCCGCATGTTCGAGACAAACACATCGGCCTGCGCGATCAGCTCGCGCAGCTGCAGCGCTCCGGCCTCACTCCGCGCATCAATCACGACTGATCGCTTGTTGCGGTTCAGGTTCAGAAACGCATGGCTCATGGCCTCATGCCGGGACGGTGTCACATGTCGGAACACATCGCCCTCGGGCGGCTCGACCTTGATCACGTCGGCGCCAAAGTCCCCGAGCAATTGCGTGGCCATCGGGCCCATGCCGACCGATGTCAGATCGACGATCCTGATGCCTGCAAGTGGGCCTGCCATGCGGGAAACCTCCGCTCGTTTGAACACACCGATGGCACCTTGCCATAGCCACAAAAATAGCGCAGCGTGACAAATCCACCCAGCAGACAGCAAAAAGCCCGGCGTCTTTTGGACACCGGGCTTTGCCATTCTTTGGTCGGGGCGGCGGGATTCGAACTCGCGACCCCTTGCACCCCATGCAAGTGCGCTACCAGGCTGCGCTACGCCCCGAAGCGAAGAATTATAGCAGGCCAGAAACCCTCTCTTGCGGGCCTGTGTTGGAGCCACGATGCGATGTTGGCCACATTGCCCCCGTAGCTAGCGCGATAGCCAGGTCGCGAACAACGCGATCGATGGAAACCCAACAAGCAGCACAATGCGCACCAGATCTGCAAGCACGAACGGGAGAACACCGCGATACAGGGCAGCCATTGGAATGTCTGGGGCCATCGCGCGAATCACGAACAGGTTCATGCCGACCGGTGGCGTGATCAAGCCGACCTCGACGACGATCAGCACCAGGATGCCAAACCAGATCGCCGCGTCGTCCGGCTGCAGACCGAAATCCAGAGCACTGAACAGCGGAAAGAAGATTGGAATCGTCAGCAGAATCATCGACAACGAGTCCATCACGCAACCAAACACCAGGTAAAAGAGCAGGATCGCCCACAAGACGGCGTAGGGGCTAAGTCCGAGCGAACCGACCCACTGCGCAAGCTCCTGGGGCAGCAGCGAAAGCGCCAGGAAGGTGTTGTAGGCCGCAGCCCCGAGCACGATAAAAAAGATCATCGCGGTGCCGCTGGCGGTCGCTTCAAGAGCCTGTGCGAGGCGAGCCCGATCCAGTCCGCCCCGTTTCCAGGCGAGCACCCCGGTACTGATCGCGCCGACTGCGGCACCCTCGGTCGGCGTGAACAGCCCCGCATAAATACCGCCGACGACCGTGATGAAGATCACCGCGACGGACCAGGTCTGTGCCAGTGCCCGCCACCTGGCGGCCGCCGGCAACGCCGGAATCACCCCCGCGGCGGATGGGCGCAGTCGCACCGTCAGAGCGACCACCAGCATGTAGCTCGCCGCCGCGAACAAGCCGGGCACAAAGGCCGCCGCAAACAACATCGCAATGTTTTGCTCGGCCAGGATCGCGTAAATCACCAGCACGATCGACGGCGGGATCAAAATGCCCAGCGTACCTCCGGCTGCGAGCGTGCCGCTGGCAAGGCCCGGCTCATAGCCCGCCCGTCGAAGCTCCGGCAGCGCGACCTGCCCCATCGTCGCCGCTGTCGCCAGCGACGAACCGCAAATGCTGCCAAACCCTGCGCACGCACCGATTGCTGCCATCGCAACCCCACCACGCCAATGGCCGATGAACGCCTCTGCGGCTTTGAACAAGGCACCCGAAATGCCGCCGAGTAACGCGAATTGGCCCATCAACAGGAACAGCGGAATGATTGACAGCGAGTGGGTCGAAAACTGGCTGTAAGCCAAGGTCTTCATCTGGTTCAACAGCGGCCCAAGATCGCCATACACCAACCAGGAGCCGAGCAATCCGATGGAAAGCATCGACAGGCCGATCGGCACACGCAGAAAAATCAGCGCCATCAGGACCGGGAACGAGGCCACAGCCAGCCACAACGGTTCCATCAATGCCCCATTGCCTGAGTCGATTCGAGCTTGGGGGGATCGACCAGACCGAGGCTCTCGAACAGGCGCCAGGCATACGCGAGACAGCCGATCGCGGCCGGTGGCAAGGCGGCCGCATATCCCCACCAGGTAGGCATCTGCAAGATGAAACCGACCTCCCCGCTGGCGCGATAGTCGAGCATGCCAATGCCCAAACGCCAGGTCAGCAGCAGCCAGACCAGGAGCATCAGCAATCCGGACCCAAGTTCAAGAACCCGCTGCATTGCCGGGGAAAAGCCATGCCAGAACAGATCGACGACCGCATGACCGCGCATCAGATAGCACCACGGCAGACTGCAAAAGACCGCCAGCGCGGTTCCGGTTTCGACCAACTCGAAATCGCCCGGAATCGGGCCCAGGCCCAAGCCGCTCAGCGCGCGGCCGATGATGCTGGCCACACTGAGCAGCGCCAGTGCAAGCATCACGGCCGCACCGAATCGCGCGGTCCATCGACACAGTAAGTAGACCCAGCCGGCCATGGTCATACTCGCACCGGCGACAGCGCGCCGGCGGGAAACAGGCGCATCAAGCCTTGGCGTGCTTGTCGATCAGCTGCTCGGCCGCGGCCGCAAGCTTCTGTCCATCGAGCCCCTTGGCGGCAACCTCGCGATACCAGACTGCCCGGGTACCCGCCGCCACCCGCTGCCAGCGCGCGGTCTCTGCGGCATCGAGTGTAATGATGGTGTTGCCGGCTTTTTGCACCAACGAACGGCCGAGTGCGTCGCCCTCGTCCATCGCGCGGCCAAACAACGCGGCGGCCTCCACACCACAATTGCGATCGATGATTGCTTGCAGATCGGGGGCGAGCTTCTGGTAGCGATCCTTGTGCATCGCCACGCCGAAGGTCTGGGTATACAGACCCTTTGCACCGCTGAACGTTGTGTGATTTTTCACAATCTGCTGCACCTTCAGCGCCGGAACGACCTCCCAGGGGATTGTCGTTGCACTAATCACACCCTTGGACAGTGCCTCACCGACAGCCGGCACCGGCAGTCCGATCGGGGTCGCACCAAGCTGCTCGAGCATGATGTTGATCACGCGCGATCCGCCACGCACCTTCATGCCTTTCAGATCTTCGAGTTTGCGCACCGGATCGCGGCTGTGAATCAGCCCGGGTCCGTGCGTGTGCACCGCGACGAGTTTGACATCCTTGAACTCGTCCATCGCGTACTTCTCGACGAACTCCTGAAATGCGCGTGAGGAGGATTCGGCCGAACCGCAGGAAAACGGCAATTCGAAGGCTTCGCACTTCGGGAAGCGCCCGGGTGTATAGCCAAGAACCGTCCAGATCAGATCGACGACTCCGTCACGCGCCTGGTCGAACAGTTCTGGCGGTTTGCCACCAAGCTGCATGCTTGGAAACAGCTGAACCCGGATTCGGCCCTTGCTCTCTGCCTCGACCTTGCGGGCCCAGGGCGCGATTGCCTTGGCCGGAATCGATGCCTGCGGCGGAAGCATCTGATGAAAGCGCAAGGTAACCTCAGCGGCGTGAGCCTGTCCCGACACCCCAAGTGCACCAAGAGCCATCCCCCCAAGGATCATTCTGCGCTGTGGTTTCATCAAAGTCTCCCGATCGTCATGGTTTGCATTGTCAACATCTGCTACAGGTACTTGTTTTTGGATCACATGGCGCAATCAGCGCAACAACTCAATCGCCTTGAGCAGATCACTCCGGATCGATCGTACGTCACCGCCATGCATCTCCAGTGATTCATCCACCGGGATTGCCTCGATCCCGGCAGCCTTGCCTCGCGTTGCCTGAGCAAGCTCACCTAGGCGGTTACGGGCACCACTGATCGTAAAGCCCTGCTCGTAGAGTAGCTCTCGAATTCGGCGAACCAGCAGCACCTCATGATGCTGGTAATAACGGCGATTGCCACGGCGTTTCATCGGCCGCAGTTGCGTAAATTCCTGCTCCCAGTAACGCAGCACATGCGGTTTGACGCCACACAGTTCGCTGACCTCACCGATCGTGAAATACCGCTTTGCGGGAATCGGCGGCAGCACAGGCCTGGCGTCGCTTTTCAGTTGCATGAATCTGGCTGGCAGAATTGGCGACAGGGTCGTCGGGCTCAGACCGGTTCGCCTTCGATCTGGGTCTTGAGCTTCTGGCTGGCATGGAAGGTGACCACGCGACGTGCAGAAATTGGAATCTCTTCGCCAGTCTTCGGATTGCGCCCCGGTCGCTGCGGCTTGTCTCGCAACTGGAAGTTGCCAAATCCGGAGAGCTTCACGCTCTCGCCGCGCTCGAGCGCGCCACGGATTTCGTCGAAAAAGGTCTCGACCATATCCTTGGCCTCGCGCTTGTTCAGGCCCACATGCTCAAAAAGCATCTCAGCGAGATCTGCCTTGGTCAGCGTGAACTGATCGTCTTCCAGATCGGCGTGCTCGCCGAGCACGGACTCATCGTAGTGATCAGGCAGCGGCTGGCGCGAACTCAGGGATGGACTGACAGCACTCATCGGGATGACATACGACGATGGATCAACGAGATTCTCAGCGCAAGCGGGCACCGAGTTTGTGGCCGACATGATCGACCAGAAACTGGATCAGTTCGCCCACCTCGGCATCGTTCAGGGTGCGCTGAGTATCTTGCAACCATAGCCGGATGGCAAGGCTTTTCTCCTTATTTTCCAATCCCTTACCGCGATATTCGTCGAAAATACTGACATT
>Ga0255214_1000311_pt1 | contig 12637 bp, 11 predicted proteins | sample Miss_Law_RepB_8d_FD_189951 | JGI IMG/M metagenome (GOLD analysis project Ga0255214, IMG submission 189951) | Freshwater microbial communities from Mississippi River, Louisiana, United States - Miss_Law_RepB_8d | ecosystem: Environmental > Aquatic > Freshwater > River | place: USA: Louisiana... | reverse complement strand
CCATGTTGCACGACGGAAGCAAGCGGTCACGCCCCTTGATCGTCAGGCGCTTGCCGTCAAAGACGAAATGCGTGTCGCCGATGTGCGTCTCTTTCATGGCATCGCTCGAAGAACGGGGCAACGCCCGGATTGATCAGCTGGCGTCACTCCCACTCAATAGTGGCAGGTGGTTTACCGGAAATATCGTAAACGACACGATTCAGCCCGCGCACCTCATTGATGATCCGATTCGACACGCGAGCAAGCAACTCGTGCGGCAGGTGCGCCCAATGAGCGGTCATGAAATCCGTGGTTTGCACGGCGCGCAGTGCCACCACGTATTCATAGGTACGGCCGTCTCCCATCACTCCGACTGACTTGACCGGTAAGAACACCGCAAAGGCCTGGCTGGTCAGCTCATACCAGCTCTGACCGACTTCGGCGTCAGTGCACAGGCCCGCCGCGGCGTCGCGCACGGTCGCATGGGTGGTGCGCAGTTCGTCGATGAAGATCGCATCGGCGCGACGCAACAAATCTGCATGCTCATTGCTTACTGCCCCAAGAATTCGCACGCCAAGGCCAGGGCCTGGGAAAGGATGGCGATAGACCATGTCGCGCGGCAAGCCAAGCGCCACGCCGAGTTCACGCACTTCGTCCTTGAACAGTTCGCGAAGCGGCTCGAGCAGTTTCAAATGAAGCGTCTCGGGCAGCCCACCGACATTGTGGTGCGACTTGATCGTATGAGCTTTCTTGCTCTTGGCACCGGCAGACTCGATCACATCCGGATAGATCGTGCCTTGCGCCAGCCAGCGGGCGTCGCTGATGCGCTCGGCCTCTCGCTGAAACACATGAACAAATTCGCGACCGATGATCTTGCGTTTTTCCTCCGGATCGCTGACCCCGGCCAATTCGCCCATGAATTCGGCAGTGGCATCGACATGAACCACCTGAACGCCGAGGTTGGCCGCAAACGTCTGCATGACTTGTTCGGCCTCGTTCAGGCGCAAAAGGCCATGATCCACGAACACGCACGTCAGCTGATCGCCGATCGCGCGATGAATCAATGCCGCTGCAACCGACGAGTCCACTCCGCCAGACAGTCCGAGAATCACACGTTCGGAACCAACCTGATTTCTGATTGCCGAAACCGCCTCGTCAACAAAGGCGGGCATTGTCCAGTCCCCCCTCGATTGACAGATCTCGACGACGAAGCGCGTCAGCATCTCGCGGCCTCGGCGCGTGTGCGTGACTTCCGGATGCCACTGGACTCCGTAGAAGTGTCGCCATTCATCAGCCATGCCGGCAATCGGGCAGCTGTTGGTGGATGCCATCAGCTTGAAGCCCTGCGGCATTTCGGTGACTTTGTCACCGTGGCTCATCCACACATCAAGCAGGCCGTGCCCTTCGGCATTGCGCTCGTCTTCGATTCCGTCGAGCAACCTGGTGTGTCCGCGCGCCCGCACCTTGGCATGTCCGAACTCGCGCAAATGACCGCTATCGACCGCGCCACCGAGTTGCTCGGCCATTGTCTGCATGCCATAGCAGATTCCGAGTACCGGTACGCCCAGCTCGAACACCTCATGCGGCGCCCGCGGGGTATCCTGCTCGGTCACCGAGTTGGGGCCTCCGGATAGAATGACTCCGCGCAGCGACTTCTCGGCATGCCATGCCTGTAGCGTGGCCAACGCATCGTCATACGGATGGATCTCGCAAAACACGTGCATCTCGCGCACGCGACGGGCGATCAGTTGCGTGTACTGCGCCCCGAAATCGACGATCAGGATCTTGTCATGCATCGCGCGTTCCGGATCATTCGATGTGGTAGTTCGGCGCCTCCTTCGTGATCTGCACGTCGTGGACGTGGGATTCACGGATACCGGCGGAGGTGATTTCGACGAACTGCGAGCGCGTGCGCATCAGCTCAATATCGGAGCAGCCGCAATAGCCCATGCTGGCGCGTAAACCGCCGCACAACTGGTAAATGATTGCGACGACCGAACCCTTGTAGGGCACCCTGCCCTCGATGCCTTCGGGAACAAGCTTGTCTGCGTTCGAGGCTGGATCCTGGAAGTAACGGTCTGCCGCGCCTTCCTGCATCGCACCGAGCGAGCCCATGCCGCGATAGCTCTTGTATGAACGGCCGTGCAACAGGATCACCTCACCGGGCGCCTCTTCGGTGCCGGCAAACATCGACCCCATCATGACTGCATTGGCGCCAGCTGCGATTGCTTTCGCGACGTCACCCGAGTACCGCACGCCACCGTCGGCGATCATTGGAACATCGGTTCCCTGCAAAGCGGTGGACACATCGCTGATCGCGGTGATTTGCGGCACCCCGACCCCGGCAACAATCCGGGTAGTGCAGATCGAACCCGGGCCGATACCGACCTTGACCGCATCGGCGCCGGCTTCAACCAAGGCCAGGGCGGCCTCCGCGGTGGCAATGTTGCCGCCGATCACATCAACATCCGGGTAGTTGTTCTTGACCCAGCGAACCCTCTCGATCACCCCTTTGCTGTGTCCATGCGCGGTGTCGACGACCAGAACATCGACGCCAGCGCGAACCAGGGCCTCAATCCGCTCTTCAGCGTCATCGCCGACACCGACCGCAGCACCCACTCGCAGCTTGCCCTTTGGATCCTTGCACGCGTTCGGGTATTCGGAGGCCTTGAGAATGTCCTTGACGGTCATCAGTCCGCGCAACTCAAAGGCATCGTTGACCACCAGCACCCGCTCAAGCCGGTTCTTGTGCATCAGCGCCTGCGCCTCGTCCGGCGTTGCACCCTCACGGACCGTGATCAGACGCTCGCGCGGAGTCATGATCTCCCGGACCGGAGCGTCCAGACGGGTCTCAAAACGAAGGTCTCGGTTGGTGACGATGCCCGCCACCTTGCCATTTTCGAGCACCGGTAATCCGGATATCCGGTGCAGACGTGTCAGTTCGATCACCTCGCGCACTTTCATGTCGGGCGGAATCGTGATCGGATCGGACAGGACGCCAGACTCGTAGCGCTTGACCTTGGCAACTTCCGCGGCCTGTCGGGCGATCGGCACATTCTTGTGCACAATGCCAACGCCCCCCTCTTGGGCGATGGCGATTGCAAGCCGAGCCTCGGTCACGGTGTCCATTGCAGCCGAAACCAGCGGGATGTTCATCCCGATGCGCCTCGACAGACGGGTTTTCAGATCGGTGTCGCGCGGGAGAATCTCGGAAAACGCGGGAACCAGTAGGACGTCGTCGAACGTCAGCGCTTTCTTTAGGAGTCGCATGGGCATTCCATGGTCGCAAAAGCGGATTATATCGAAGCGCCGCCACCGGCGCCCCGGAATGTCGCGTCTGTCGGGCAGTGGTCGCCAGTGGACTGCCTTTGGCTCAGAATGAAGTCTGTTTCGATCGAATCCAGGCAAAAAGTCGCCGATGGCGCTCAATGTCATGCGCATGATCCACCTTGCCCTCGTTCTTGCCTGTGCCGCCCCGATCCATGCCAATGCGCAGTGGAAATGGCGCGATGCGCAGGGTGGGATTCATTATTCGGATCAGCCGCCACCGGCGCAGATTCCCGCGCGGGATATCCTGCGAGCAGGAAACGGTTCTCCGCTTTCTGCGCCGATGCCGACAACTGAAGCGGGCCACCGGCTTCCACCACCGTCCGCCTCGACCCACTCAAAGCCGCTTGCGCCCAAGCGCGACGCGCTCGACGCGTCCGTGCTGCCGGCCGTCAGGGTGACCGGTCAAAGCGCCCCAACTTCGAGTGATCGGAACGACTGGCGAGCGCTGGACGAGCAGATCCGACAGCGCGATGCGCTTCGTCTAAAGGAGAAGGCCGAGCAGGAGCAAAAGAGCCGTCAGGCCGGCGAGCTAGAGCGCGCGTGCGACACCTTGCGCGCCGAATTGCGAACGCTCGAAAGCGGCATCCGAATCGCCAGCGTTGCCGAAGATGGTGAGCGGCAGGTGCTGGATGAGGTCGGCCGTACTCAGCGCATCGACCGATTGCGCCGCGATCTGGAGTCGCACTGCAAGCCGCCTTGAGAGCGCATCGGCAGGGTCAGCGGTCCGGATTCCAGCGGTCACGTGCCTGGGTCGCGCGCTGTCGATCGACCCGGTGGCGCCGCGCCTGCTTGGGATCGACTGTCAGTGGACCGAGCAATTCGATGCGATCGCCGTCATATACCAGTTCATCGAGCGGTCGCCGTCGACCAAATACAGCGACTGAACAGTTCGCAAGAACCTGCCGAGGTATCCATGCGTTGGCGTGCTCAAGCGCCTGCGCCAGCGTACTTCCCGCTGGAAGCGATATGGCGTGCATTTGGACAGCGTTGTCTGCTACCCAGGCAAGCTCAACCCTGATCATGACCGGCTCGATGTTCAGCCCCGGTCCGCCGTGTGCAGCGCGTCTGCACGCGCAACAAAGGCATCGACAAATGTCCGCGCGATATGGTCGAACACCGGCATCAGTACCGTCGCGACGAGGCCACTCTTGAACGCATAGTTGAGCCGGAATTCGATCTTGCAGGCGTCATGCCTTAGCGAATTGAACTGCCAATGCCCATCTAATCTGCTGAATGGCCCGTCACGCAAGGTCATCGTGATCTGGTGGGGACGATGCAGACTGTTTTCAGTGGTAAACGACTGCCGGATTCCCCGATAGTCGATCACTACCGTCGCAAGCATCCTGCTCAGGCTGCTCTCGTGCACCGTCGAGCCCCCGCACCAGGGCAGAAAGGATGGATAGCTGCCAACGTCAGCGACCAGATCGAACATCTTCTCGGCGCTATGGTGCAGAAGCACGGATTTATGGACAGATGGCATCTGGGTAACGCAAGTCACACTGCTAGAATCCAGCATTCTATCGCCGCGATCTGCCTGTGACCGCAGAGTCGGTCTGCCTGAACTGTCGCCGGTTCGCGTTTCCGGATGCTTCGCGTTGGCACTCCCCGCTTGATCATTTCCCCCTGACCACTGGTATCTGTCGCCATGAGCATCGTCGAGAACCGCAAGGCGTTCCATGACTACACGATCGAAGAGCGCTTCGAGGCCGGACTTGCGCTCGAGGGCTGGGAGGTCAAGGCAATTCGTGCCGGTCGGGCGCAACTCAAGGAAGGCTACGTCATTATTCGGGGCGCCGAGCTATACCTGATCGGAGCGCACATCACCCCGCTGCCGGAAGCCTCGACGCACATCAAGCCTGATCCGACGCGCACTCGTAAGCTGCTATTGCGTGCCGAGGAGATCAGCAAGCTGATCGGCAAGGTAGAACGCGCCGGCTACACCTTAATTCCGCTAGACCTGCACTACACCCGCGGAAGAGTCAAACTCGCCCTCGGATTGGCCAAGGGCAAGCGCCAATTCGACAAGCGTGCCACCGAGAAGGAACGCGAATGGCAACGCGAAAAGCAAAGACTGCTCAAGCGCAACTGATCGGTAAAGCTTGCAGGCTCATGCCAGCGCAGCGCGCGTTTCCAGCGCGTCCGCACGCATTGTTCTGGACCTAGATTGCCGGCACTTTGGTTTTCGAATAAATTGAGCAACCCGACGTGGCGCAGGCGAGTGCCGGTTCGAACGAGCGCAGTCGTCGGAAATACTCACACAGGAGATATCGATGCAAGCCAGTTTGATCAGCGCTGCGGTTGCCGCGGCGTTCTCTCTTGTCGCAGTTTCTGCCAGCGCGCAGACTGTGGTCAAGATTGGTCACGTCGGTCCGCTGACCGGCGCAATCGCCCATCTGGGCAAGGACAACGAGGCAGGTGCCAAGTACGCGATTGCCGACCTCAATGCCAAGAACCTGACGATTGGAGGCACCGCCGTCAAGTTCGAACTGCTGTCGGAGGACGATGCAGCAGACCCGAAACAGGGTACAGCGGCTGCGACAAAGCTGGCCGATGCGAAAGTTGCCGGAGTGATCGGGCATCTAAATTCTGGCACGACAATCCCGGCCTCAAAGATCTATCACGACGCTGGCATTCCTCAGATCTCGCCGTCTGCGACCAATCCGAAGTACACCAAGCAGGGCTACAAGACGGCATTCCGCGTCGTTGCCCATGACGGTCAGCTTGGCGGAACCCTTGGCCGGTATGCGGTCAAAGATCTAAAACTGAAGTCGGTTGCAATCATCGACGATCGCACTGCCTACGGTCAGGGGGTGGCTGATGAGTTCCAAAAGGCTGCCAAGGCAGCCGGTGCCAATATCGTCGGTCGCGAGTACACCAATGACAAGGCGACGGACTTCAATGCAATTCTGACCAAGCTCAAGGGTGCGAAACCCGATCTGGTGTTTTATGGCGGGATGGATGCCGTTGCCGGCCCGATGCTGCGTCAGATGAAGCAGTTAGGGGTCAATGCCAAGTTCATGGGCGGCGACGGAATCTGCACCGCTGAACTGGTCAAGCTTGCCGGTGATGGCATGGCCGACAATCAGGTGGTCTGCGCCGAGGCTGGCGGTGTCGATGGTGCCGGAGTGGCGAAGCTCAATGCGTTCAAGGATGGCTTCAAGCAGAAGATGGGCCTGGACGTGCAACTGTACGCACCCTACACCTATGATGCAGTGATGGTGATGGTTGCGGCGATGCAAAAGGCCAACTCCACTGATCCGAAAAAATATCTGCCGGAACTCGCCAAGATCAAATACGACGGCGTGACCGGATCGATTGCCTTTGATCAGTATGGGGACATTCAGAACGGTGCCCTGACCCTGTACACCTACACGGGCGGGAAAAAGACGCAAATGATGGTCGTGCGCTGAGTACAGCGTGCATCGATGAAAACAAGGGCCGCGTCTGCGGCCCTTGTTTATTCCTCCGGCGGGGACGACTAAAAGCCGCGCAGCCTCTCAGCGTCGTCGCCTGTCAGTCGGCCAGTTGCCGCGCCGGATCGGCCTTGGCCAGGCGCTTCCAGGTATCGACCACCGTATCCGGGTTCAGTGAGATCGAGGCAATTCCCTGCAACATCAGCCACTCCGCCAGGTCGGGATGGTCGGAAGGCCCCTGCCCACAGATTCCGACGTACTTGCCGGCCTTATTGCAGGCTCGGATGGCAAGCTCGAGCAAAGCCCGGACCGCTGGATCGCGCTCGTCAAAGCCTTCCGCGACCAAGCCAGAGTCTCGGTCCAGACCCAGCGTCAATTGGGTCAGGTCGTTCGATCCAATCGAGAAGCCATCAAAATATTCTAGAAAGTCATCTGCAAGCAGCGCGTTGGATGGCAGTTCGCACATCATGATGATGCGCAGTCCATGACGTCCGCGCTCTAGTCCATTGGCTGCGAGGATCTCCACGACCGCCTTGGCCTCTTTGACGGTGCGCACGAACGGAACCATCAACTCAACGTTGGTCAAACCCATGTGCTCGCGGACTCGACGCATGGCCCGACACTCGAGCTCGAAACATTCGCGGAAATCGCCCGCAATGTAGCGCGAGGCGCCGCGAAAACCAAGCATCGGGTTTTCCTCCTCGGGCTCATAGCGCGCCCCTCCGATCAACTTTCGGTATTCATTCGACTTGAAATCGGACAGGCGCACGATCACCGGCTTGGGCCAGAACGCGCAGGCGATCGTGGCGACCCCCTCGGCGAGACGTTCAACGTAAAAGTCTCGAGGTGTTGAATGACCGCGTGCAACGCTCTCAACCGCCTTGCGAAGCTCATGGTCAACGTTGGGATAGTCGAGGATCGCTTTCGGGTGAATACCAATATTGTTGTTGATGATGAACTCGAGTCGCGCCAAGCCGACGCCGGCATTGGGAAGCTGGGCAAACTCGAATGCCAGGGTTGGATTGCCGACGTTCATCATCACCTTGAGGGGGAGCTCCGGCATCTGGCCGGTGTCAACCTCGGAAATCTCTGTGGCAAGAAGACCGTCGTAGATAAAGCCGGTATCCCCCTGAGCGCATGATACGGTCACCAGCGCACCATCTCGCAGCTTGTCAGTTGCATCGCCGCATCCGACAACAGCAGGGATTCCGAGTTCACGTGCGATGATCGCCGCATGGCAGGTGCGGCCACCCCGATTTGTCACAATGGCAGCTGCGCGCTTCATCACCGGTTCCCAGTTCGGGTCGGTCATGTCGGTGACCAGCACGTCGCCGGGCATCACACGTTCCATCTGTGCGGCATCGACGATCACGCGCACCGGACCGGCGCCGATTCGCTGGCCAATTGCGCGCCCCGATGCCAGTACGTCCGATGAGGCCTTCAGACTGAACCGCTGCTGAACCCCACTACTTTGCGACTTTACAGTCTCGGGCCGCGCCTGGAGGATGTACAGTTTGCCGTCCCGGCCATCCTTGCCCCACTCGATGTCCATCGGACGTCCGTAGTGTTTCTCGATGATCACCGCGTAGCGGGCAAGCTCGATCACGTCCTCGTCGGAAAGCGAATACCGGTTGCGCTGATCGACGGAGGTCTCGACAGTGCGCACGGTTCGACCGTCGCTGTCGCCGTCGGCAAACTCCATGCGAAGCAGCTTGCTGCCAAGCTGTCGACGCACAATCGGGAAGTGACCGGCCGCCAGCATCGGCTTGTGCACATGATATTCGTCGGGATTTACTGCACCCTGGACCACGGTTTCGCCAAGGCCGTACGAACTGGTGATGAACACGACGTCCGAGAATCCGGATTCGGTATCGATCGTAAACAGCACGCCCGACGATCCGAGGTCGCTGCGTACCATGCGCTGGATGCCAGCCGACAATGCGACGTTCGCATGCTCAAAGCCCTTGTGCACCCGGTACGAGATCGCACGATCGTTATAGAGCGAAGCAAACACATGCCGGATCTTGTCCAGCACCGCGTCAACGCCATTGACGTTCAGATAGGTCTCTTGCTGACCAGCAAATGAGGCGTCCGGCAAGTCTTCCGCAGTGGCTGATGAGCGCACGGCAACCGAGATCTCGGCACCGGATTGTGCAAGCATCTCGTCGTAGGACCGCCGGATTTCCTGTTCCAGGCTCGGCGGTAGTGGGCTTGAGCTGACCCATTCACGGATCTGCGCGCCACATTCGGCCAGGGCCTTGACGTCCTCGGTGTTGAGACCGTCCAGGCGCGCAGCGATACGCTCGGTCAGCTTGTTGTACGACAGAAACTCCCGAAACGCGTGCGCGGTCGTCGCAAAGCCTCCCGGCACCCGCACACCGGAGGCAGATAGCTGGCTGATCATTTCGCCGAGCGAGGCATTCTTGCCGCCGACCGTTTCTACATCGGTCATGCGCAAGGCCTCGAACGGCGCGACTAGGCGCGTATCGAGTCGATTCATGATGAAAAGTTCCTGACATGATGGAAAATCTGGTGCGGGCAAGACAAAAACACTGTCCGCCAAATGCTGTAGGCGTTCCCGGCGAAAGACACGGACTGTACGCGCTATCGCTTGCTGAGCAGTCTGGCCGGCAAGCGCTGGCACATGCCAAGTGCCCGAGAACCTCTGCAACATTCGTGCAGATTGTCATTTTACTTCGCACCGCAGTCTTCCAACTGCAAAATATTGCAATTTGCAAGTTCGGCTGTGGGAGCGGCTAGAAACCCGCCAACTGAACCCGGCTTCGGAGTGACTATGCCTGATCGAGCAGCAGCAACATTTGAACGAACCGTGTTTTACATCTCTGACGGAACCGGCATTACCGCCGAGACTTTCGGGCATTCGCTGCTCACCCAGTTCGATCGCATCTCGCTGCGCCAGGTCCGGCTGCCCTTCATCGACTCGGTCCAGAAAGCCCATGAGGCCGTGACCCGCATCGCAGCTCAGGGGATGACGGACGGGAAGCGTCCGATCGTGTTCAGCACATTGGTCGACGCCGAAATCAATGAAGTGTTCCGCAAAGTCGACGCGATGTTCCTCGATCTGTTCGCAACCTTCGTCGTACCGCTGGAGCAGGAACTTGGGGTGCAATCGACGCACAAGATCGGGCGCTCGCATACCGCTGCCAATACCGAGCACTACGATCGACGGATTGCTGCGATCAACTATTCACTGGCGCATGACGACGGTCAGTCGCATACAGATCTGGCCAATGCAGACGTGATCCTGGTGGGCGTTTCTCGCAGCGGCAAGACACCGACCAGTCTGTACTTGGCCATGCAGCACGGCATTAAGGCAGCCAACTATCCGCTGATCCCGGAAGATTTCGAGCGCGGGCGGCTGCCAGATGTGCTGTACAAGTACAAGGCCAAACTGTTCGGTTTGTCGATTGCCCCAGAGCGCCTTGCCCAGGTTCGCTTCGAACGCCGCCCGAACAGCCGCTATGCGTCGCTGGAATCCTGTCGCTACGAAGTTGCCGAAGCCGAGTCGCTGATGCGCCGTGAGTCGATCCGCTGGCTATCTTCAACCACGAAGTCGATTGAGGAAATCGCCGCAACGATCCTGCATGAGTTGCAGATCGACTGGTAGCGCGAAGTCGTCAGACGCTAAACAGACTCAGCTGCGACCTCGGCGCTGGCGCATTTGTTCATAGAGACACAGGGCCGCAGCAACTCCAACGTTCAAGGACTCAACCGATTCTGATTGGGGAATTGCCACTTTCCGAGTGGCCTTGAGGAGCAACTCTGGCGCGAGCCCTGAACCTTCCTGCCCGAGCAACCACAGGGCCGGCGCCCGCAGATCTGTGTCCCAGAGCAGGCTCGTGGCGGCGGCGGCAGTTGCGCGCACTTCCATGGCGATCCTCGAGCTGAGTTCGGACCAGGCGACCGATTCGTGGATGTTCAGATGGAAATGCGCACCCATGCCGGCCCGCAGAACCTTGGGCGACCAGCATCCAGCCGATCCCGGGGCGGTGATCACCGTGTGGATGCCGACCGCGGCACAGGTGCGAAGTATCGTGCCGACATTGCCGGGATCTTGAAGCCGGTCGAGGTAAATCGCATCTTGCTCAAGCCGTTGTGGTAGATCAGGCTTGGGTGTGTTGATCACGAGGGCCAATCCAATGCCGTGCTCGACCGCACTCAAGGGTCGGTACAGGCTTGCGGACAGAATCACCGGATCGAGTTCGAAACGCTGCAGTAAATCCAGTGTCTGCGGGTTCTGCAGCGCCTCATCGGCGACCACTGCGCGGATCGGCGCCGCCCCGGTGGCCAGGAAGGCTTCGCATAAATGAATGCCCTCGATCAGGCACAACTCCCGACGCTTTCGACCGCCTGAAATGCCCGCGAGTTGCAGCAACTCGCGATACAGAGGATTGTCACGTGACGCGATCCGTCGCGCTGACGCCAGTTGCATCGGGGCGGATGTCATCGCGCGCTGCTCCGTTCGAATACCCGACGCACTGGACCGAAGCTGGCCCGATGCTCCGGACAGGGCCCGTGCAACGCGAGCAGGCGCAAGTGCTCGGCAGTCGGATAACCTTTATGCAAATCGAAGCGATAGCAAGGATAGCGCTCGTGTAGTTGCAGCAGGTCCGCATCCCTTGCCGTCTTGGCCAGAATCGATGCGGCCGAAATCGCGGGGTCGATTGCGTCGCCTCGAACCAGCGTCTGCACCGCGCAACGCAGAAGCGGAGCGCGATTTCCATCGATTCGTGCCAGCTCCGGAGCCGGATCAAGTTGCTCGACCGCCCGGCGCATCGCGAGCAACGTCGCCTGCAAAATATTCAGTGCGTCGATCTCTTGGACACTGGCATGTGCAATTGACCATGCCAATGCATGCTCCCTGATCTGAGCCGCCAGATGCTCGCGCCGCCTCGCGCTGAGCACCTTGGAATCCTTCAAGCCACCAATCGGACGATCCGGGTCGAGAATCACCGCTGCTGCAAAAACTGCACCGGCCAGAGGACCTCGCCCAGCCTCATCGACGCCGCAGACAAGTGCGGGGCGAATCGGCAAGGCAAGCCCGAGTTGCGCTGGATCAGTGTGTCGACGAGCGGCGGCGGGCATCAACAAGCTCGCGTATCAGGTCCGCGGCACGCGTCGCACAGTCGCGACGCAGACTCTGGTGAATCTCAGCGAAGCGTGCCGCCAGTCGGGCACGCAAGGGTTCGTCGTCGAGCTGAGCCAGCAGCGCGGCACCCAGCGCAGGGGCGCTGGCCTGTTGTTGAATGAATTCCGGAACAAGCGATTCCCGGGCAAGAATGTTCGGCAGGCCGATCCAGGGAAGATAGCCCTTGTTCTTCATTAGTTGATAGCTGAGCCAGGCCATCTTGTAGGCAATCACCATGGGCTTGCGCAGCAACGCGGCCTCCAGCGAGGCGGTTCCGCTGGCCACGAGCACCGTGTCGGCGGCAGCCATCGCCTCATGCGAGCGCCCCTGCACCAGCGTCAGTGAAAGCTCTTGGTATGGACCACGCGAGATCCGATCGCGCAGGGCCTCGAACAGCCGTGCGCCAGCAGCCGGCAACACGAACTGGATGTCTGCACGGCGGCCATACATCCAGACCGCAGTGTCCAGAAACAACTGGCCCATGTAGCGGATTTCGTCCGGACGCGATCCTGGCAATAGCGCCACCGTCGGGCGTGCTGGGTCGAGACCGATCGTCCTGCATGCCGCGTCGCGATCCACAGTCAGCGGAATTGCATCGGCGAGCGGATGTCCGACATAGGTCGCAGGCACGCCGGCCTCGTCATACAACGCTTGTTCGAACGGAAACACCAGCAACATGTGATTGACCGCCCGCCTGATTGCCTCGATCCGCTCCGCCCGCCAGGCCCAGATTGAAGGACTGATAAAGTGGATGACCGGAATACCA
>Ga0255214_1000296_pt1 | contig 12914 bp, 12 predicted proteins | sample Miss_Law_RepB_8d_FD_189951 | JGI IMG/M metagenome (GOLD analysis project Ga0255214, IMG submission 189951) | Freshwater microbial communities from Mississippi River, Louisiana, United States - Miss_Law_RepB_8d | ecosystem: Environmental > Aquatic > Freshwater > River | place: USA: Louisiana... | reverse complement strand
TAAAATCATATATAATAAAAAAATCATTTTTTATTATATATGAACTATATATAAAAGTGTAATATTTATAATTAATAAAAAAAATGATTAATTTATTATATAAAATAATATTGTATATATTATTTTATTATATAATATTTGAGAATATATGAATAATTATAATATAGATAAATTATATGAAACGAAGAATATAACAAAAAAAGTTGTGATAGATAATTCAAATTTAAGTAAGGAAGATTTATATGAAGGATTAAAAAAGAATGTAAAAATGTTATATGAGAATAAATGTGTAAAAAATGAATATATAGATTATATATATAATATAGATAAATATGATAAGGATGGAATAATAAATTATGATATGTTTGGTAATAATATAAAATACAGTGTGAAAATGAAAGTGAGGATATGTAATATAAAAAAAAATAGAAATATAGTAGTTAAATTAAATGATATAAAGATGAATGATATAGAGTTAGTGAATGGACCGATATTATGTTATACAAATAAAGAGTTAATAAAAAAGGATGGAAAAATAATATTAAATAATAATGATTTAATAGTGAAGAATACAGGACATAAGATAGAGATAGGAGATTATTTAATAGTGAATATAAAGGCGATAAGATATTATGATAATAGTGCAAATATAGCGTCAGTTTGTAATATAATAGATTATATAGGGAAGGAAGAAGGAGAAAAATATATATATAAGAAGGAAAAGATAGAGATGAATAATAAATTAGAAAATGATATATATAATATGAAAGAGAAAAGTAATATGGAAGAACAGTTAGATATATTGTAAAAATTAATTTAAAAAATGTAAATAAAATATATTATAATAGAATAATGGAAAGGAATATATCATATGGATTAATAAATATATCGTTAAAAAAAGAATTAAATGATATAATATATGACATAAATAATAAAGATGAAAAAGAGAAGATAAATATCAATGAAGACAAATATAAAAACATAGATATGGAAGATATAAATAACAAGAAAATGTTAAAATTTGTATTAAATAATTTATATTTTTTGACAGTAAATAGGAAACATTCATTAGGACTAATAGATTTTATTAGAGGGAATTATAATATAAAAAAAACAGAAACAATATTACATTTATTCAATCAAATGACAACAAAAGAGATAAATGATATATTTGATAAAAAAATGATGGATAAAAATTTATCATATGAAGAAATATATAAATATGTGTGGATGAATGATCAACAAGAAAGTAAATATAAGAAATATTGTGAAGATAAATATAATGAATTTATGAAATTAGGAATGTATGAACAAATAAGAGAGAAAATAAAAATAAAATTTGACTATACTGAATGGGGATTTCCAAAAGGGAAATTGGAGGATGAAAAAGAGGATAAAAAAGAATGTGCGAAAAGGGAGTTATATGAGGAGACAGGATTAAAGGAAATAAGGATGTTGGATAATATATATCCATTATTGGAAGAATTTGTGGGTACAAATGGGAAAAGATACAAACATTTATATTATATATCAGTTAGTGAGAAAGATGATAATTTAAATACGAAAGATATAATATCAAAGAATGAAGTAGGAGAGATTAAATGGATGTTAAAAGAAGAATTATTAGAAATAATAAGGCCACACCATGTGGAAAGGAAAAATATAATAAAAAAAATAGTAAAATATATAACTTATATATTAATAAATAATATAGATAAAATAAAGGAAATGGAAGATGATAATAATTATGTGAGTAAAAGGAAAATAAAGAATGAAATAAAAAATAAAAACATAATAGATAATAAAGATATAATAGATAATGATGATATGATTATAATAAGGGATGAAAATATATATAAAATGATAAGGAATATATATATAGAAAGAACAATAAAAAAAGACATAATATTAAAAAATATACAAATAGATAATGATGTATATATTAGATTAAAGAATAATTTAAATGATGAATATATGAATAAAATGATAAATTTAGAATATGTATTAGAAATAAAGGAAATATTGTTATATAAAAAAAACAATGTGATATATGATTTATTTGTGGATAATATAAGATATTACACATTATGTAAAACGTTGGTTTGTAGTGTGATAAGTGGAATAAATATAGTATGTAAGATAACAAATATAATATCGAATGTAATAAAGATAGTGAATGGGGATGTTGTGGAAGGGTTAATATTGTTTAAAAATATAAATTTAAATAATTTTGTGATAAAAAATATTGATAAAATAATGTATAAATTTCAAAATAAATTTTTGAATGTGAATGATTATGTATTAGTATATGTGAATAATGTTGAATATACTGATAAAATATTGATAAATGGAAGTTTAATTGAATATGTTGAAGAAGATTATGTAATAAAAAATAATTTATATATGCAAACAAGTTATGAAAAGGAACAATATCAACAAGAACAACAATATCAACAAGAACAACAATATCAACAAGAACAAAAAGAGAATAAAAAGGATGTAGACTAATAATAAAAATTAAAATGAAAATAGAATAAAAAATAAATTAAAAAGATAATATATAAAAAGGAAACAACAATATAAAAATAGAAACAATGAATTCATTGAAAAATATTATAGATATTAATTTTACGTCAAATAATAATGAAGATAACAAAACATATAGAAGGAATACAAAACAATATTGTTGTAATTGTAATAAGAAAGGACATTATAATAAGACATGTAGAGAACCAATAATATCATTAGGAATAATAAATATATATATGAAAGATTTAAAATTAAATGACATATATTTCAATAATGGCAAGAATATGGATATGATAAAAATAGAAGAATATAATATGATAAAGAATTATCCATTATTTAATATATATAAGAATATGATAAAGAATAATTTATATTTTCTTTTAATACAGAGAAAAAATTCATTAGGATTTGGAGAATATATTCGTGGAAAATATGAAATAAAAGATGAAGATGAAATATTAAAATTATTTAATCAAATGACAACAAAAGAAATAAAAATGTTATATGATGGAAATTATAGTTTTGATAATTTATGGAAATATTATTGGAGTGGAAAAGATATAAAGGTAGAAGAAATGAATATGGAAATAGAGATTGATGAGAATATGAAAGAAGAAGATAAGATAAGGATATTAAATGATAAAGATATGTATGTAAAAAATCAAATACATTTAAAGGAATATATAAGATCAAAAAAATTGCACAAGGAGATGATAAAGAATGATGTATATAACAATATAAAAGAAAGAATAAATATAGAATATGATTTTGCGGAATGGGGATTTCCAAAAGGGAAAAGGGAAAAGTATGAAAAAGATATAGAATGTGCAAAAAGGGAATTTATGGAAGAAACTTCAATAAAAATAGAAGATATAACATTGATAAATAAAGTAGCACCGATTGTTGAGATATTGGAGGGTACAAATAAAAAAATATATAAACATATTTATTTTTTATCACATAGTGAAAAAATAAATGTATCAATAGATAATAATTATGATGTTCAACGATGTGAAATAGGAAATATTGGATGGTTTTTATATGATGATATAATAAAATTGGTAAGAAAAAGACATGTAGATAGATTAAAAATATTAATGGATGTTATAGATTTTATAACAAATAATTATATATATAATAATAAAATGTTGATGGATGTACCTATAAAATAAAAAATAAAAATAAAATAAATATTATTTTATTTTTATTTTAATATGTGATTTATATGTTATAATAAAAAATAATAAAAGATAATAAATTATGATGGAAATATTGTATAAAATATTATTAATGATGATAATAATAAAGATATTAATAGATTATATGAAAGATAGAAAATCAGTAGAAGAATATTTTAATTATGATAATTTAAGTGATGACACATTTATAAACAAAAGTAAGATGTTAAATGAATATAAGAAGGAATATAAAATGAATGTAGTAAATGAAGAATTGGGAGGAATACGAGAAAGAATATTATATCAAGCATTTAAGGATGATAATGAAAAATGGACGAATCAGCATCCAATATTAGAGGATAAATTATTTGTATATGATAATGAAAGATATTATATAGATAATATTATGAATAAAAAAAGTGATAAATAGGATTATTTAGATGTGTTATTAATATGTGAAGAAAATTCAATAATATGGTTATTGGGATATGGTTGTAAATTGTTATGGACGTTATCAATTAAAGAATATTTATTATCGAACATATCATTTTGATTGATGAAATCGAAATTATTTTTATCAATGATATTATTTTTATCGATGATATTATTTTTATCAATGATATTATTTTTATCGATGATATTATTTTTATTGATGATGTTATTATTATCATTAACAACATTATTTTTATTATTACCATCGACATTATGAGAATAAGAAGATAGATGATTAAATTTATTTTTTTCGATGAAAAGATAAAGATCATTGATATGGTTTTGATGTTTAATTAATAAATTTTTATATTTTTTGATGGTAGATTTATATTTTGATAATGATGAACTAATATAAATTTTGTTATATAGATATACAAGAACTATTAACAAGAAAAGAATTATGAAAAGATATTTAAGAGGTAAATTAATATTATCGTTGATATTAAAAAGAAACATTAGAATGAGGTGTATAAAAAGTATATAAAATATTATAACATATTAATTTTATTAAAAAATAAAATAAAATTATATTAATAATTTTATATAATAATTGATGGTATCAAAATTTGATATAAAAAATGATTTTAATTTTAATCCGGAAATATGGGGTCCAAAAGGATGGTTTTTTCTAGATACAATAATTATGTCATATCCAGATAATCCGACAAATAAACAAAAGAAAACATATACAGAATTTATATATTCAATAGGGGAAATACTACCATGTTCAAAATGCAGAAATAATTACAATAAACATTTAGAAAGTTTGCCACTAACGGTGGATGCGTTAAATAACAAAAGAACATTGATAGAATGGTGGTTGAAAATACACAATTTAGCGAGAGTATCGATGGATAAGAGGAGTATAAGTTATGAAGAATTTATAGATTATTACAATACAGAGTATAGTGTAAATGAAGTAGTGAAAGATGATTTAATGAAAAATTTGTTATATTTTGGTATATTGGTAGGATTAATAATAATGTTAATGAAGTATAAAAAATAAAAAAATAAAATATAATATAAATAGTATAATAAAAAAAAATTAAAAATGTTTGAAAATTATCAATTTGAGGATAAGATTATATTATATGTGTGTTATTATTTTAAATATGTTATTAATATAATATTGATACTTGGTTTATTTTTACCACATCATTTAATATTATGGCATTCATTGTTAACATTTATAATATTATTAATAGTTCATATTTATCCAAAATTATTTTATAAATTAATTAATAATATAATAAAGAATTATAAAGATGATAATAATGTGGTAATATATGATTTAAACAATTTTAAATTGGATATAGATACAACATATATATCATTAATATTATTGTTAAGTACAATAATGAATTTATATCCAAATTATTCGTTTAATAAGATGTTAATAGAATTAAATAATAAATTAAATAAATTAAAGGATACGCAATTAAAACAAAGTAGAAATAATTATGATATTAATTATAAGGATGAAGTTGTTACGTTGTCAATAGATAATAATAAAAATAAGGATATAAATAAAGAGGCGAATAAGATAATAATAGATGGAACGTTAAAAGAGAATAGTAATGATAATAAAATGAATAAAATGAATATAAATTATAAGATATTGGAAGAAAAAGATATGAAAGATGAAGTATTGAAGGAAGAAAAAAACATAATGGATGAAAATAAAGTGAAAGATTTAATGGAAGGAGTGAATATGTTTAATAAAATAGTATAAATAAAAAATAAAAAATAAAAAATTATATAATAATATGAAAGAACAAAAAAAGAATAAAAATAAATATGAAGAAGTTAATGAAGAAAAAGATGAAGATATATTTACATTAATAAAACGACATAAATATAAAGAAATAGACGAGAGGTTAAAAGACAAAAATATGGATTATAATTTAAAAGATTATAATGGATTATATTTAATTCATTATTTTATAATGTATAATGAAGTAAAATATGTAAGAGAATTATTAAAAAAGAATTGTAAAATAGATTATATAAATAATATAGGGAAGACGATATTATTTGATGCAATATATAATGGTTATTTTGAAATAATGGAAGAATTAATAAATTATGATTATATAGGTATATCAATAGTTGATTTATTCGATAAGGATGACAACACATCATTATTTTATTTTGTAGATTTAATATCAAAGATAAAGAATGAGAATAAAAAGAATGAGAATGATGACAATAGAGATAATAATAAAAAGATAATAGAAAAATATTATAGAACAATAGATTTATATTTTGAAAAATTTACACATCATAATAAGAAAAACAAAAATGGATTATGTGTATTACATTATGCAATATATAAGGATGTAGAATATATATCAAATAAATTGATAAGATCAAATAATCAAAATGTAAATATAATGAATGATTATGGTGAAACGCCATTACATATAGCATGTAATTATTCAAGAATAAATACGGTAATAGAATTATTAAAAAATTCGAAGATAGAATTGAATATAAGTGATATAGATAATCAAATAACACCTTTAATGTATGTTTCAACATTAAATAACATAGAATTGACAAAATTAATAACAAATAATGATAAAATAGATTTATATATGCAGGATAATTATGGAGATACTGCATTGCATATGGCAATATTAGAGAACAATGTAAATATAGCAAATTTATTAATAGATTTGTATGTAAAAGACATAGAAAATAAACATAATATAAAGGATATAAATATGATGATAGAAAAAATAAATATATTCAATGTGAATGGAATGTCGATATTTCATTTAATATATAATAAATATGAAAATTATTATGATATAGAGAAATATAATATACACAAGATATTAAAATATGCATATATAAATATACAGGATATATATGGTTGTACGATATTATATTATATAATAAAGAAAGGATTATGGTATTATTATAGAGATATATTAAAAGAAAAAAAACAGAATATATTTATAAAAACTGGAAAAGGAGAGACGATATATGATGTAATATTAATGGATGTTCATAAGAATAAAATATTTGATATAGTGATAGACAGTTATTATAATCATATAATAAAAAATAAAGATAGAAATGATTATGAATATGAATTAAAATGGGAGAATGAATGTGCAAGAAATAATGATGAGAAAGGATGTAAAGAAAATATAAAGGAAATGATAATGGAAAAGAAACAATCATATCCAATAAAGAAGAAGAAAATAATAGTGGATATAAAGAAATATGAGAATGAAATGATAAATTTTACGACATTTATGGGTGTTCAGATAGATATATTATCAGGATTATTATTTTTGGAAAAATCGATAGACACAGTATATACAACATTACACAATAAAAACATAGTGAATAATCAGGATGTAGAATTATTTTATTCCAAAATGGGATATATAAAGAATTATATAGATTTTTACAATATAGAGATATTATGGTTATATCAACAATTATTTTTGCCGGAAGGATTTGAAAATTTAATAGAACAATTTAAAAAGAGTAATAAAAGAATATTAGTAATTCCAATTGGAATAGAATTGAGTAATGGTGCACATACAAATATATTAATATATGATAAGAAAACAAATATAGTAGAAAGATTTGAACCAAATGGTTATAGTGCACCATCTAAATTTTATTATAATGATGTATTATTAGATGAATTATTATTCAATGTTTTTAAATTACATTTTAATGATATAATATATAATAAACCGAAAGATTATTTACCAAAGATAGGATTTCAATCGTATGAGAATGTAGAACATTTTCAAAATAAGAAAATAGGGGATCCGTCGGGATTTTGTGCATGTTGGTGTTTTTGGTATGCATTTTACAAAATAATGTATATAGATATACCGAGTAAAAAAATAGTAAAAATATTATTAAACAATATAAAATATTCAAACATATCATTTAAAAATCTAATAAGGAATTTTTCAAAAGATTTAACAGATATAAGAGACAATATATTAAATCAAGCGAATATGGATATAAATGATTATGTGAATGATAAATATGATATGTCAAATATAGATAAAATAGTATTAATAATAAAGAATCAATTATAAATAAAAAAATAAATTTATATATATAAATTATACATAAATTTATAAATAAAAATGCAATATGATGAAATATATATAGTTAGTGGATCGGGTGGATTAAATGGAATAATTGGAATATCAATGTGGAAGAAATATATGAATAATGTATATAATAAATTGAATAATAGGATATTAAAGAGTCAAAATAAAAAATTGGATGATATAAAGGATATATTTGGAATATTAAATAATAAAAAAATAAATTTTTATGGATCATCAGTAGGTTCAATAGAGAATATGATATGTATAAATTATATATATTCATTGATGAATGATGAATATGAAGAATATGAAAAAAAAATACATAGTTTATTATATTCAAAAAATAAAATAAGTACAAAAAAAGAATTAGACAATAATACAGAGAAGTTAATAAAAAATTTTACAAATATAAATTGGCTAAATTCATCTTATTTAAAATTTAAAATATTTTTTAAAATATTATCATCAAGTAATCATTTAATAGATAGTGATAATTTTTATGAAAATTATATATACAATTTATTTTCGAATGAATTATGTGAATGGTTAAATAATGAAAATTGTTTTGTAAATATGTCTGTTGCTACAACTAGTAGAACTACCAAAAAAACTACTTTATTTATCAATAAAAAAGTTAACAACAATTTATTTAATAACTACAATATCTTTCAAAATTTTCATGACACTATAAATAATCATGATATTAATAATAATAAATATGTAATAAATGATTGGAGACATATAATAAGAGCAAGTTCATCAATAACATTTATATATAAAGATATACCATTAAATATGTCATCAAAACAGAATGAATATTTAAAAAATAAAGATAATGAAAACTGTTATTTAAAAATGTGTTGTTGTAGTTCAATGAAAAAAGAGTATATAGAAGATAGTAAATATATAGATTATTATACAGATGGAGGTTTAATAGAATCAATACCAATAACAAAAATTATAAATGATGAAATTATAAATGATGGAATTATAAAAGAAACAGAAAAAAGAGAAGAAAAATGTATGTATATATTTGATTGTTATAATCCATTTAGTAAAAATAAATATAATAATGATGAAAATAATGAGGAAATAGAGAATTTAATAGAAAACATAACAAAAACGAATGATATATTGATGAAAGAGATATTTTTTAAGGATATAATAAATGTATTTGATGAAAACAAATTAGAAGAAAGTAGAAATAGTTTTGAAAGTATAAGAGAATTGAAGATAAAGATAGAAAATATAATAATAAATGATGATATTAATGAAAAAATAATAATAATAGATGATGAAAATAAAAAAAAGAAAACGAATGTATTTTACATAACAATAAAAAATGATAAATATGAATTAAAAATAGATAAAATATTAGACATAGGAATATCAAATGTGTATTATATATATTTTGATAGTAATATAGAAATATTAGAATTATTAAATAATGTTGGATCAAAAGAGACGATTGAAAAAATAGGTAATTTAAGAAATATAGGAAATAATTATGGAGATTTATTGTATGAATTGATGAATTAATATTAAATTAATAAAAATAAAATATATAAGAATTAGGGATGTTTATAATAAATATAGTTTATAATAATGTATAAATTAAATAAATTAAAAAAAATGAAAGAAAATGAAGAATTAGAAAATATATTGAATAAATTTAAACAAGAAACAATTGAAAAAAATGATAAAAATGATAAAAATAATGATGGACAAATTATTGAAGATAATAATCAAGATATGTTAAAAAAAAAATTACGAGATAAAATTAAAACTAAACGAGAAAGTAGACCTTCAATGAATCAAAAAGAATATAACAAGATGATGAATACATTACGAAAAGAAATGAATGAAACGATGAAAGATGAAAGAATAACAGAAGAGATGAGAATGTTATATAAAAAAGTGAGGGATGAAATGGTAGATATAGAAATACCAACACCAGAAGAGATAATGAAGAATAGTGAAATAGCGACAGAAAAATTCAAAGAATATTTAAGGGGGATAGTATCATATTGTAAAAAGAACAATATTACAAAGGAAGAATTTATAGAAATATATTTAAATTCAAATTATGTAAAATATAATGTAGCAGTGTTAGGATTGGAAATAATACCGGAACAATTAAGAGGATTAGTAAAGTAATAAAAAGGATATAATAAAAAATGAAATTTAATTTATTTAAAGTTAAATAAATTAAAAATAATAAAATATATGAATAATAATTTAGTTAAACAAAGTTCAGATATGGGAACGATATTATATTATAATGAATGGGATGAGAGTGTTGAGAAGATAATGATGGATTTGGAGGAAGAAGCACAATGGAGAATAAAGATACATTTAGAGAGTCATGATCATTATAGATATTTAGATATGATATTTCAGGTACCAATAATATTTTTGTCGGCGATAGTATCAGGTGGAAATTTTTTATCATTAAATTTTAAAGGATATGAAAAAATGTTAGTTGTAGTGATGGGTGGAGTATCATTATTTGTTACATTATTATCAACAATAAGTAGATATTTAGAAATAAGTTCAATGGTGGAAAATCACAAAACAGCATTTAGTGGATGGAATAAATTGTATAGTGATATAAAATTTCAATTGGATTTAAATCCATGTAAAAGAGTAAATTCAAAAGATTTTACAAAATCAGTAATGTTAGAAGTAGATAGATTAAAAGAAATATCTCCAATGTTAAAAAAAAATATAATGAATCAAGTATTTATTAATGTATTGGATAGTCATATAAATAATACAATAGATTTGACAAATAAAGAAGATAATACATGTTGTTCGTTTTTAAGTTGTTTAAAATCAGATGAAGAGAAAGTAATAAAATGTAATAATTTAAATATGTATGTACCGCCATATTTGGGGTCAACAGTATATCAATTTAAAAAAAGGAAAATATATGATAATAAATTATCAATAGATACAAATAATAGTTTTAACAATTTACAAATGAAAGATAAAGAAAAAGTTAGATTAGGTTCTATAACATCAACAATGACAGCACAAATGAATGAACAAAATGTGAACAATAAAAATTTAAAACCAAGAAATACATTAAATGTTATGAGGGGAGTAATAACAGATTCACCTTCAGAACATTCCACAAGAAGTACACCAAATTTGATATTAACAGATGAAGAAGAAAAAAATAAAAAGGTGGATAATATAGAATTAGGGAAATTGACAAAATTAACAAATTTGGTTTCAACGCAAATAAAGAATGAAGAAGTATTGATAAATGAAATAATAACGGATAAATAAGATTAAGATAAAGTATTAATATATTTGAGAATGATATCAATTTCATCATCAATTAAACAAAAATTATTATCTCTATTGATAATTTCCAATATAAAATAATAATTAAATTTGATATCTTCTAAATAAAAATAATTATCTTTAAAAATTGATATTAAAAAATCACTTTCATATAATTCAATATTATCAATATCATTATTGTCATTATTATAATCGTCATAATGAACAACATAATAAATATTAAAATTAAAGTTATTATGATTTTTTATTTGCATAATATATTTATATTTGTTAAATATTAAATTAAAATAGTCAACTAAATATAAAGCTAATTCTTCATTATTTAAAGAAAAAATTTTAAGTTGATATATATAATTGTTATTATGATCAAAGAATTGTTCTTTAATAAAAAACATAAAAAATGTAAAATAATAAAATAATATTTAATATTAAAAATGTAATGTTAAATATTAAATTAAATATAAAAAATAAAATATAAATATAGAGAATAAATGAATAATAATAAAGTACATTCATTACAAAATATAGGGAATAGTTGTTTTTTTAATGCAGCATTACAATTTTTATCAGTTATTATTGATGATAATGATAAAAGAAATGCATTGCCAAAAATATTAAAAGAATATTATGATATGAGAAATTTAAGAATATTATATGAATATGTATGTAATAAATTAAATTTTACTTTATATACACAGAATGATAGTAGTGAAGTAATAATATATTTGGTGGATAAATTTTTTGGGGATGAAACGAAAATAAGTTATAATGAATTAATAAAATGTCCAAATTGCAAAGAATATAAAATATGTGAAATGCAATATGAAAAAAATTTAATTTCGAATATATTTAATGATAAAGAATATGTTGGCAATAAAGAAGACATAGAATTTAAAATTATGTTATCATATTCATTAAATATAAATAAAATGAAATCAGAAGAATTAGATTTTAAATGTAAAAATGATAATAATGAAAATAATAAGATAAAAACGGTACAAACAGTGTTAATGGATTTATCAAAATATGTGATAATAATATTAGGTAGATATAGTTTAAATACAAATAGGAAGAATAAAAAAAGAGTAAAAATAGAGGATGAATTTAAAATTTCTGTTCCAAAAACAAAAAATAATTTGAAAATAATGATTGAAAATAAAAATAAAAATAAAAATAAAAATAAAAATAAAAATAAAAATAAAAATAAAAATAAAAATGAAAATGAAAATGAAAATGAAAATGAAAATGAAAATGAAAATGAAAATGAAAATGAAAATGAAAATGAAAATGAAAATGAAAATGAAAATGA
>Ga0255214_1000294_pt1 | contig 13011 bp, 15 predicted proteins | sample Miss_Law_RepB_8d_FD_189951 | JGI IMG/M metagenome (GOLD analysis project Ga0255214, IMG submission 189951) | Freshwater microbial communities from Mississippi River, Louisiana, United States - Miss_Law_RepB_8d | ecosystem: Environmental > Aquatic > Freshwater > River | place: USA: Louisiana... | reverse complement strand
GCTTTAAATTGTTTTGTCTTTTTTTACACATTTTATATTTATAATATAATTTATAATTTATTGCTTATTGTACATATCTCTGTCTCTAGTTAGTTCTCTAGAGGGAAGACCGCCACGTATCCAGCCTTGTGACGCATTGGCCTCAATAATATTATCGGGGTTTTGAACTGTTTGTTGCATCTCAGGAATTAAAGGTGTGGTTCTGTATCTAAGGTGGCTCTTCTCTGTTAATCGTGTTACAGAACGCTTGTTAGTTATTGCCTCTCCTTGTTGAATTTGAGCCTCCAAAATAGGGTCAACAGCACCTCTTCCTAAATAAGGAACAGTGGCAAAAGGGCGCTGAAATAAGTCTATTCTAGCCTTAGGTGCAGTTTGGATACCACCAATAAGAAGTTTTGAGCTATCATCAATATTGGAGCCACACATATCAGAACCCATACTGCCTGAATAATTAATGCCAGGCTGTGTTGTTGCTAATTGTTTTGCCTTTGACATATTACAGTCTGATGTAAAATAATTTTGAAGCAAATAAGAGCAAGATTGTGAGTTCTGGATTGAGTTTATATCTTGGGAGCACTCATCGTTGCCAATTCTGCCCATTGTATTAAATGTAAAATCTGAGACGTATGCCATTTTTATATATTACTACAATAAAAATAAAATTAAATAATTTAATTTAAATGTTTTTGTGTTTCTAAATGTCTCTCATATAAAATACTAACAAAACAACCAAAATCGCATTTATCACAATAATATTTAAATTCAGCTTGTCTCTCTTCTTTTGTAGCATGTTTATTCAGATAGTGTAATCTTAAATTTGTAGTTTTAGTTGGCTTATAATCACAAAATTTGCATTTTTCATCTAAAGTCTTATCACACCTTGACTTTCTTTTTTCACCAGTATGTCTTTTACATATTATATGTTCGTTCCATTCAGATAAATAATTACATTTAAATACACATTTTTCACAATTAAATTTTGTTTCCATTTTATTAATTTATATTATTTTATTTTTAAATAGTTTAGAAATATCTTCTATATATAGTATATAATGAAGGAACTAAAATATTCTTATGACAGTTTACAAAAGTTTTGTCAGGAAAATGGGATTGAACTATGTAGAGATTATTCACATGAAGTTATTAGACGAGATACTAAAATTGAAGGTAAATGTAAACATGATAATTGTAATAATATTTTTGTAAAATCTTTTAGAGAAATACTAGATAATAATAGTTATTATTGTAAACAGTGTTTAATCAAAATAACCGTATCAAAACGAGAAACTACTTTTATTAAAAAATATGGTGTAAAATCCGTAATGAATAGTGATTTTTTTAAACAAAAAATTAAAGCTACAAATTTACAAAAATATGGTGTTGAATGGTCTTTTCAGTCTGAAATAATAAAAGATAAAATAAAGGATACTGTATTACAAAAATATGGTGTTGAGAATATCATACAAAGTAAGGAAATACAAGAAAAATCAAAACAAACATGTTTGAATAAATATGGTGTTGAACATATTTATAAAAGTGATGTGTTCAAAGACAAATATAATACTACTATTTTAGAAAAATACGGAGTTAAAAATATATCACAAAGTCAAGACATTAAAAATAGAAAGGTTGAAACAAGCTTAAAACATTATGGAGTTGATTATCCATCTCAAAATCAAGAAATTAAGGATAAGGTTAAGGAAACAAATTTAAAAAAATTAGGTGTAGAATATCCTATGCAAAGTTCTGAAGTTTTGAGTAAAAATATAAAAAGTAATTACAAGTCTAAAAAATACATATTTCCTTCTGGAAATATTATACTAGTTCAAGGTGATGAACAATATGCGTTAGATGAATTAATTATAAATGAAAATATTAATGAAATAGATATAATTACTGGTTGTAAAAATGTTCCTGAAATATGGTATACTGATAAATTAGGTAAAAAACATAGACATTATGTAGATATATTTATACCTACAGAAAATCGTTGTATTGAAGTTAAATCTGTTTGGACTGCTAAACAAAATGAACATAATATATTTTTAAAACAAAATGCTGCTAAAGAAATGGGATATAATTATGAAATTTGGATTTATAATGAAAGAAAGAAAAAGGTGAATTGTTTTACGTAAGAATATAACGGTACGAATCTGCATATCTTTGGAGGTTTCCTTCAGGAGTATCTTCCTTAGCAGACGGCATATTTCCATAAAGATATGTTCCAAATGCACCTTGGTCAGAATCTATTCTCGTGTTGGCTGTACTATAAAATCGCATCATCGCATTATCTAAATCATAATTATCCTTAAGATCGCCATATAATTGCTTATTAGTGCTAATTATATCCGGATTAAGCATCTGGGTTTGCTTCTTGACGGCAGTAGTAATATCTTCATGAACATCAGGATTAAAACTAGGTGCGGCAGCTTTTCTGTCCGGATTATCCATAATATCTGTTAGCAAAACATTGCCAAAAGGGTTTTGCTTTGTTGTCGGGTGAAACTCAGTACGTAACATTGTCTCTAATGTTACTGGATTAGTAGTAAATGTTGTTGGTGTAATTTTCTTGCCATTTTTACCATTTTTTTTATTTTGATTATCATTTACAAAACCCTCTGTCATGTTATTTATAATTATCTGCTTTCTATAGCGATAAAATGAAAAAATAATTGCTAATGTAATTACTCCAATTATAAGAAAATGTAATTTCATTGTAAAGATAAATCCTAAAACAGATAAGACTATAACAAGGCGAGTAATGGCATTTAATTTGGCTTCAAAAGACATTGATGGTAAGGGCCACATTTGTAAAATAGAGTCACTATTAAATATTATAGTCGGTTCATTTGACCAAAATGGAGTTGTCATTATATATTATATATACTTTTCTTATTAAAATGTATATTATAATTAATATACATTTTCCTAAATTTTTGTTAGTTTGTTTATTATATAGATCGTGCATCATAATATTCTTCATCATCGTTATCATGTTCTTCAGATATTACAGCAGTTTTTACAGCAGTTGTATTAGGCATAATTTGTGTTGCATTTAATTCAGTTTCAGCATCCTGATAATATTTTGTAATTTTTTCAGTAATTTTTGTAATATAATCTTTATAAATACCTAATTTTTTATATGTATGTAATAAATCTTCACATATTTTTGTATTATAACCATTTTTACAAGTATTTACCCATACATAATTTGATTTTTGTTTCATCATTTCATCAAGTTGTGGTCTAGTTTTCTTATCAGTTTCTAAATTATTAGTATTATCATAAGTATCTGCATCAGCTATACATTGCGATTTACATTGTTCTAATCGTGTTTTTATTTTACCAATATTTGATAAAAAGTTATTTTCAAAATCTTTTAATTGTATATCTCCAGCTCTTTTTATTAATTCTGTTGTATCTTCTGAACTACTGCGTTGAGTTCTGCTAAAGAAATTTAATCCTCCAACAAGTTTACGACGACTTACAAGTTTACGACGACTTACAAGTTTACGACGACTTATAAGTTTACGTTTATTTTTTTTTGTTTGCATTATTCTACATTATATTAATATTATTTCTTAGTCTTCTTCTTTTTAGCATTTGTATCAGGTACTACAGGTTTTGCTCCTCGCGGGGTTCTTTCTACTTTCTCACCAGTGCTAAAGATTTTGATAAGTTCTTCTTCAGATAATGCAGCAGGTTTTTCTGGTTCTATATTTGGTTGAGTATTTTGTGCTTGTGATGCCTTTGCCTTCATTCGCTCTCGCATTTGTGCTGTCTTCATACTTTTCTTCATTTGAGCTTCCATTGCTCCCATATTTACCTTTGTATTCTTTCCTAAACCAGGAATACCCATTTGGCTAAACATTTTAGACATATCACCCATTCCTGGCATATTTTTCATTTGGTTCAATAAGTCCATACCTTCGCTCATTAATTCACTTTCCTTAATTTCGCCAGACTTAATTTTAGTCTCAATCTTTGTGCCAATGTTTTTAACCATATTCATCAGTTTACCGGGATTTTTAAATAATTTCTGAAACACGTCTTTTGCATCTTTTGTTTCATCTAAATCTAGGTCCAATTCAGAAGCGGTTTCTTCAGCTAATTCCATTGCTAGCTTACCCAACTTGCCTTCCATCATTTTATGAATGTGCTTATGTATGTCTTCTACATTGGGTACACTAGCATTTGGATTTGTATCATTTGATTGATCATCAGGATTAGGATCAGAATTACTACTATCTTCTTTATTAGTGAAGTTATCAAACATTGACTGCATATTCTCAAGTGTCTCGGATAATTTCTCTTTCAACTCATCTTCATTGATTGCTTCAAATAATTTAGCAGTGTCTCCCAACTGACTACTATCACGTACTGAACCAATTACTGAAAATAATACCAACTGTAAATATTTCCAAATTGTTTCTCTTGTGTTATCACTAATATCGCAAGCCCATAACTGCTTAAATACAACACCTGGCAAAAATTCAGTATTTATTGTAGAATTTTCTGAAAAGATGTCAGTATTCTTATACAAAATATCAAAAAAACGTTCGGGTAGTACCTTGACACAGTGACGAAACACAAATGATATTTCAGCCTTTGCTCTAGGATTAGTTTCATCATCGGCAGAAACAGTTGTTCTTGTCCACCAGCGTTTAATTAGTCCACTATATTCAGGAAAAGTAGTCACAATATCTGAAATAAAATCATTAATAATTTTATTAAATTCATTAGGAATTGTTAGTTCTTCTACAGTTTTCTTTGAGGTATCCATTTATATAATGTTTATTACTAAATATATATTTAAATTAAACTAACAAAAATATATATTTTATTTTCTATTTTAAATATCAAAATATTTTATAAATATATTATAAATGTTGCCAAATAATAATAGTAGTAGTAGTAGCAGTGGTATAAGTGGTAGTAGTAGTAACATTGATAGTAGCAATATTAATATAAGTGGTAGCATTGGTATAAGTGATAGCAGTGGTATAAGTGATAGCAGTGGTATAAGTGATAGCAATAGTAGTAGCAATAGTAGTAGCAGTAATAGTGGAAACAAAAGATCTGCTGAAATACAAAGAATAAAAACAAAGGCCGATGTTAATACAGAAGAAGCTGATTGCCCTATATGTTTTGAAGCATTTGGAACTAAAAATATAAAAACATTAGAAACATCTATAAAAGATAAAAAAGAAGTTTGCGGACATAGTTTTCATAAAGATTGTATAGATACATGGATAAACTCAACAAAACAACAAGAAGGTGGTCCAACATGCCCGGTATGTAGAAATGTAATATCACAAGATCAATGGCCACAAGAAGACGTAAGAGATCTAACTATAGTTCAAGGAGCACAAGCACAAATTCCTGATGAAAGAGCTCGATTAATTGAAGTTGAAGAGCAACAACGAGAGCAACAAAGAGAGCAAGGTCCTGTTCCATTTATAGGAATATTAGTATGTCTAAATAGTCAACCATTTCAAAGAAAATATTTAAATAGTGACTTTGGTTTAAGAACTAATAATACATTAGGCGACTTAAAAAGACAGATTTTAGGTTTAGCGCCTGAATTCGCTGCTCAGAGAACATATTTTTGTCAAACAAATATGGGTAGAAATATTAATAATGCTTTATCTTATTTGGGAGTAACAGAACGGCGCGACCCCTCCTTTAGAATAAAGAGTATGTATTTTGGAACACCTAATAGGTGTGATAATTTTCGTGAATTAAATGAAGAATTAGGAAATATAAATGATAATACTCCTTTAATTGAGATATATAAAAAATATCAGAGAAATATTAGTAATGCTTTACTGCATTTAAACTACTCAATATTGCATAATATATATAATACACATATAGTTAATAATATAGGATCTCGGCGGGGATTTCGCGATACAAATTATTTTGTTAATTTTGATAATCCAGAAATTCCACAAGAGTTTAGAGCTGAACCAGGACCTCAAGATGGCTTATCGGAAGAGCAATATGAACGTTCAACAAGACATTCTTTAGCTTGGTTAGTAGTTAATATTGAATGCGATACACTTACAAGACCTATAAATAATAATTCTGGATCAGTTACAAATACTTCACAACAAGATCCTAATCAAAGACCAGGTGGCGGAGGTTATGCTGGAGGCAAAATGAAAACAAAAAATAGACATAGACATAAGAAATCTGTTAGAAAAACTTCTGGTAAAAATAAGAAATCTATTCGAAGAAGAACAAAACAACATAAAAAATCTGTTAGAAAATATTGATGAACTAACAAATAATATAAATTTGGGGTATTTTTGGGTAATTTTGGGTAATTTGGGGTAAAATGTTATCATTTTGTTATCATTTTACACATTTTAGTATATTTGCTGTCAAAATAATTTTATTATATTATTTGTTGTTACCATTTTTGATGTCATATGGGTCGTAAATATTTTTGGGGTAATTTTGGGGTAAAATAGTTATCATTGTTATCATTTAAATTACCATTTTTTAAGATTGTCTAAAATTTTTTCTAAAATATTTTTTAATTATCATAACAAAATTTTCAAACCTTAAAAATTAATTGTGATGCTTATGGTCAAAAAGTGATTTTTGACCCTTTTTTAAAACTTTTTTTGGGTTTCCAATTTTGGACATTTATAAATGTCCATTTTTTGATTCCCTTTTTACTTTTTGGAATCATTTTTCTTCATTTTTAAAAAATGCAATAATTTATAAAAAAAATTGATTTACTATTTTAATATTATAATTTATTTTATAATATAAACAAAATGACACAAACACTAATTACTGGTAAAATTTATAATCTTAAATTTCATGATCCCGACGAATGTGCTGATGTAGAAGATTATCTTGAAAGTATAGAAAAAATGGCTGGAACTTATAAGCTAATTGGAGAAGGTATGATACCTTGGGGCAATAAAGATATAAGTAAGTGTGAACAATATAAATACTATTTATTTAGAAAAAATGTTGATGAACTTGTTGAAGTATTTATTGATAATTTTACTGATGAAGATAATAAATATACAGCATTAGTATTTTATAATTCTTATGAAGAAAAAGTAACAAATGGTAATTATTCAACTTATTTAGATTATGGTAGTGAAGAATTTCCTGAATTTAATAATCCTGGTATGCATATAAATGTAAATATTGAACTTTCAGAAGACCAAGAATGGTAAATTTCTAAAAAATGATGTTAGGATTGATGTTAGGATTTATTAGGATTACATATTTATGTATAGAAATATGTAATATATATAATATTTTTTATTACATTTATCGTCATATTTTTTCATTTAAAATTAGTGGATGTAAATTACATCAAAAAAGTTTTTTTTAAAAATAAAAATTAAAAATATTATTACATTTATTTATTTTTTAAAGAACATTTATCAATTACAACAGCCTTAGTTACATTCTTAACTATTTTATTAATATTATCTTGTTGTTCTTCTACTGTACCGCCAGACATTGAGTTCATTACGATTTTATTATATTTTACATTTTGTTTTGTTCTTGGATCTTGACATCCTGGATTTTCTTTAACCCACTCATTTATATGCTTTATATTTTTAAATGCTATTTGTTTAATAGCACTTTTTAAATTTGGTTTATCATCAGTTTCCTTTGTCCAGCAATCATTTTCTTTAATATAAATAGTTTCACGTTTTAAATCGCTGCAATGTATTGGTCTCTGGTTTGTATCTAAATTATTAAGATTTTTTAATAATATTTTTGAAACACCATTTGCATAATCCATATGTGCAAAATTCTCAAGATCTGACATTTGTATTGCTATCATGTCTACAAATTCACTCATATTCATTGCTTCTTTACAAGTATCATTTAAAAATACATTTAAATTAAATGAATTATTTGAATTAACATTATTGATAGTATTATTATTATTGTTAGTTACAAAGTCTTTCTTAATTAATTCCATTATTAAATTTTTAAAATCTGAATTTTCTTTTAATAAATGCTGTATTAAATTTTCATTTGTGTTTAATTCTGGAACTTCTGTATTTTCTGTAGTATTATTATACTGTTTTATATCAGGACAAATCTTTTTATGTTTACAAAGCGATGATATGTGTTTATAATTTTTGCCACAAATACATTCTAAATTATTGGCATTTTTTGGCATTTTTTGGCATGAATTAGTTAGCCTTTGATGTTTTGCTGTTAATAAATGTGTTTTATAATTACTATTTTTAGAGCATTTAAAGTCACAATTTTGACAATAGAAAAAATTTGGCATTTTTTCGGCATTTTTATTAGTCTCCATTAGTCTATTTTAGGCTAAGAAAAAAAATGCCTAAAGTTTCGGAATAAAAATAAAAATTTTATCATCACAAAAATTTCAATCCTTAAAAAATAATTGTGATGCTTATGGTCAAAAAGTGAAAAATACACTGTTTTTCAAAACTTTTTTTGGGTTTTCAATTTTGGACATTTATAAATGTCCAATTTTTGATTCCCTTTTTACTTTTTGGAAACACTTTTCTTCATTTTTCAAATTTTGCAATATTTTTTTATTTTTAAAAATTAATTTAAAACACAGGCATTTTTGGCATTTTTTGGCATTTTTTGGCATGAATTAGTTAGCATTTTTATTTTTGGTGTCAAAAATATTTAATATATAAAATATTTTATATCATTTAGCGTCACAATTATTTACAATAGAAAAATCAGGCATTTTTTCGGCATTTTTATTAGCCAAAATTAGCCTATTTTAGACTAATAGAAAAAATGCCAAAATTTCTTGTCAAAATATTTTTTATTTATCATCACAATTTTTTCAAACATAAAAAAATAATTGTGATGCTTATGGTCAAAAAGTGATTTTTGACCCTTTTTTTAAAACTTTTTTTGGGTTTTCATTTTTGGACATTTATAAATGTCCAATTTTTGATTCCCTTTTTACTTTTTAGAAACACTTTTCTTCATTTTTCAAAATTGCAATATTTTTTATTTCATATTAATAATGACGCCATTTTTTAATATAATTTGCTTTTTATTAAAGTCCATAATAGCACCATAAGTCTCCATAAAATCTAAACCTAATAAAATATCTGGTGTTGTTCCAAATACTTCATCTTCCTCTATATCATCTTCTTTATCTTCCTCTGTAACATCTTCTTCTTCATCTTTACAAACAGATAATTTAATTGGCAATGAAACAAAATTATCTGTAGATATTTCTAATTCTAATTTGGTAAACCATAATGTACCATATGTAACAGAAACACCATTAACACCTTTGCAATAAGTTCGAGCCTTTTTATCAACCAAATATTCCAAATTAGCATCTTGAATAACAGACATAAATGTTGATGATACTTGACAACCACTGTCAAATAAAATATTTACTGGAACATTATTTAATCGCCCTTTTGAATATATTAATTCAGGTTGAACTAACATATTTGGAATTAATTCATGTGCTTGCTGATAATTTTCATCAATCACTTTATCGCTTTCAATTTCATCGCCAAATTTTTCACTATCAGCAGCTAACATTTTTTCAATCATTGTAACCAAAATATTTCTATCCAATGTTAAATGGTCAACATTTGGATAATGTATTTTGAATAAGGTAACAATACTTTCGTGTAAATCAGACATTTTTTTTAGTTTACATAAATTTAAACTAGTAATTATAAAATCAATTTTTATTTTAATCCTATAGCTCTATTTACAGTTTCATAGAAGTTATCATTATTATTTAATTCTTTACATTCCAAACAATTCTGATTTTTAAGTAATAGTAGCTCTTCTACAAGTAAGCCTTCCTCATCAAATTTAAAATGGAATTTCTCTTTATCCGGATTACAATGTTTCATTTGTAAATGTTTTGGTAATATTTTATAGCACTTGCTACACATGATATAAAATATTCTATTATCATCATAATGAGATACTTTATAGTAATAGTGCTTTCTGAATAATGTAAAACACATAGTGTATTTTATATTATTTATTATTTATTATTTATTATTTATTATTTCTATATTTTTGTTTATAATAATTCTGAAATCTTGGTTAAATTCTGAATATATTTCATTGCCTTTGCCTGATTTTCTGCGCCCATATTTTGAATAGGTTCTCGTAACATATTAACATAATATACAGCATTATCAGGTTGTGATGATTTTTCAACATCATTTGTATAGTCTTTATTTAAAAAGAAACTAATATCACCTTGCTCAATCTGAGTTTTATATGGAGTTGTAATATAATTAATCCATATTTTAATAATCATTTTAGGATTAGCTCGGCGAATAGTAGATAATGTATTTTTTGCCGAAGTAATTTTCACATTATCTGGAAATATATTGCTAATATCTTCAATAAACTCAGAAAAATGATCATTAAAAATGGCAGTAATATTTGGATTTGTTGACATATCTATCTTATATTAATTATTATTTATAATAATTCTTTATATCTATTTTATTTAGATAATTTTAAATGTATAAATAATAATAATATCTAAATAATTAATGAATATAAAAACAATATAAAAGTATCTAACTAATTAGGCTAATGACCCCAAGATATATTTTCTGTAAATGCATGAAACCATGGATTTTATGTGTAAATAAAAAATCAAGTTATCAAATTGATGTCCGTGATTTACTAAATACTTATAATATGGCGCCATATTATCATGTTGGTAAAGATAGTATTTTATATAACCCAAAATTTAGTTTAAATTATGATTTTATTAATGGAAAAATGATAAATGATACATTTAAGTGTAGATTTTTAGATAATATTGAAAAAACTAGCGACTGTAAACCTAGTGACTGTAAACCTAGCGACTGTAAACCTAGTGACTGTACTACTAAGAAATGCCATTAAATAATTTCAAAGTCATTCCATTTTCCATCCTTAAAATAGATTATATCACAATTTTCTTTATTTTTTTTTAAATATTTTTTAAAATGTAAAAATGCGTTTCGAGTTATAATTAAATCAGAATTACACATATAACATACTTTCTTACCATCTTCTTTTATTTTAATATAAGTTTTAGAGACAACGCTGCTCCAACATATATCACATGTTAATTCAGAAATAGAACTACTTAAATTATATCCATTACCATCATCATTATGATAATAATTATCATCATCATCATCGTCATCATCATCATCATAATTATCATATTTTCTTAACATATTAAAGTCATGTTGCCGCATATAACTTTTCAAAATATCAGTTAATATGTTGTATAACTTATCATTTGTTGTACTACCATATTGAATATTTGAACCAGTATGTTCAGAATAATTATATATTACATATGGCACTATCATTTCTATATTAGTATTATTAGTATTACCTTGAAAATCCGACATTTTAATTAATTTATTTATATTTACAATAAAAATAAATTAAAAATAATAATTCAATTTTTAAAATTTTATAAAAATTTTATTTGTAAGTGCCAATGTTTGCTAACTCTTGTTCTCGTTTTCGCTGTAACGCTTCAATGCTCATTTCACCTTCCTTCATTTTATCAGTTTTATATTCCGTATCATCCTGAGGTAAGTGCATTGTTAAATTCATTGAATCGTTTAATGAAACATAGTTATGCATTTGTCTCATTCCACCATTTCCCTTAACACTAAGTTCTTCGTCATTCTGGTCAAGAAAACTATAATTATCAGAAGCAATACCAGAGCTAAATAAGCCGCCACCACTGAACCCAAATGCAGTAGGTTCCATATTATTTCTAGTTGCTTGCTGTACTTGAACTTGTTGAGTAGGTCTAAAATGTTTATAAATATCGTCGCCATAAACTACCTTATAGTTCTGATTAAGTAAAAGTAACGCCGGAACTTTTGTAACATTTTCAGGCATTATAATTTTCTGTCCATTTTGTAGAACAATAAATATTTTTCCACTTGGATCTTTTACACGATTATCAATACAAATAAAGTGAATATCTTTAGCCATTTGTGTTTTAGACACAGTTTGAAGCAACTTTTTTGAAGGCTCGCAGAAATTACTGTAATAAAGAATACTGCTCATTTATTAATTTATAGTATTTATTTAAATAATTATTTTTAACTCATTTCTAAATAGAATAATTAATAGAACAAATAAAATTGAATTAATCTTATTTAAAAATAACAATAATATAATATAAATACAATGAGTTCCAGAATTGAAAATTTAAAAGAAAGTGACGAAGTATTGACATTTACTATTTCAGGTGTAGATGTTAGTTATATAAATGCTTTACGTCGAACAATATTATCGGATATTCCTATTGTATGTTTTAAAACAACACCTTATGAGGAAAATAAAGCTAATATCTTGGCTAATACTACTCGTCTAAATAATGAAATATTAAAACAGCGTTTAAGTTGTATTCCTATTTGTATCAAGGATATTGAAATACCTATTAAAAATTATATTGTAGAAGTGGATGTTGAAAATAAGACTGATACTGTTTTGTATGTAACTACTAAAGATTTTAAAATACGAAATCTAACAACTGATACATACTTAGATGAAGCCGATTTGCGCAAAATATTTCCTGCCTATATTCCACCCACAGGCAAAGGTGAATATTTTATTGATTTTGTCAGACTTAGACCTAAATTATCTGAAGAATTACCAGGTGAGAAAATTAAATTAACATGTGCTTTAACTACCGGAACCGCAAGAGATGATGGGGCATTTAATGTAGCAGGAACATGCTCTTATGGTTGTACTCCAGATGATGCTAAAATAGTTGAAGAATTGGCAAAACGAAAACAAAAATGGGCTGATGAGGGTAAGTCAGAGGCAAATATTAATTTTGAAGCAGCTAATTGGAAATTGCTAGAAGGTATGCGTTATGTTAAACGTAACAGTTTTGACTTCATATTAGAGACAGTAGGTATTTATGAAAATACTGAAATTATTGTAAAAGCTTGTCAAATATTAATGGATAAATTTGTTGAACTGAAGAGAATATTGGATAAAGAT
>Ga0255214_1000287_pt1 | contig 13176 bp, 10 predicted proteins | sample Miss_Law_RepB_8d_FD_189951 | JGI IMG/M metagenome (GOLD analysis project Ga0255214, IMG submission 189951) | Freshwater microbial communities from Mississippi River, Louisiana, United States - Miss_Law_RepB_8d | ecosystem: Environmental > Aquatic > Freshwater > River | place: USA: Louisiana... | reverse complement strand
TGGCTCTTTGCTCGATGCCTATGGATGGTCGAAGCGGCCGAGGGAGAGGTTGAGGAGCTGTGTTGCGGGCAGATGGGCGGGGGCGCAGCGGTCAACGACCCTGAACCAACCCAGGTAGTGGTGCAAGTAGCTGGTGGCCACGCCACGGAAGCGACTGAGCCAGCCTTTGAAGCGGGAGTGGTAGGCGTTGACGTTCTGGATGTGCCAGGCCCCACGCACGCGTGGGCCGGTGCTCATGTTCAGGACGTGGTGCTCGATGCCCATCTCGATGGCTGCAGTGGCCATGGCAGAACTGCCGTCGGTGCACAGCACGGCGTCAGGCGCCAGCACCGGAGCAAGTGAAGCCAGGATTTCGCGCTTGGAGCAGCGCCCCAGGATGAAGTCAGTGCTGCCGCCGGAGCGGTCGCGGGCTACCAGTACAGGAACATGGTCGTCGCTGGTGCCCCGGGTGCTGGCGTGACCGCCGCGATGCCGGGGGGCTCGCCCGCTCACGCGCTGGCCTTTGAACGAGCGCAGGATGAAGGTCTCATCGGCCTCGGCGATGCCGCTGAGCAGCGTCGTCTTGGATTGCTGGGCCAGCCTGAGGAAGCGGTGGCGCCAGCGAAATGCGGTGCTGGGTGCCACCTGCAGGCGTTCGGCTGCCCGGTGCACGGTCAGGCCTTCGTCGAGCACCCGGGCCTGCGCCAGCCACTTGTGGCGCTGGCGCAGCCGAGCCAGCGGCGTGGCCGTCAGCGCGTTGAACGTCTTGCCGCAGCCACGGCACTTGTAGCGCTGCAGGCCATCGGCCTGGCCGTTGCGCACCACATGCCGGCTCGCGCAGTGTGGGCAGTTCGGCTTCGGTCCGCCTGCCTGGTCAATCTGGGCCAGTACCTGCTCGCGCTCGTCCGGGGCACACAGTTGCGCCATCAGCGCCTGACGCTGCCGCGGGCTGAGCGCCGGCAACCGCTCCAACCACCGCTTCCAGTCTCGTTCTTGCATCGCTGACATCCACAGAGCCCGGCCCGTGGCCGTACCCCCTCACGATGCATGCCCACTGGCTCATGCCGCGCGCCTGTCACTACCCAACGAGCAAAGAGCCAAAAAAAAACCCGGCCACCCGGCCGGGTCAAGGTTTCCTCAAACCAGCGCAGGGCGGGGCCAGCACGCCCCGCACTGCGGTCCTTCTTGTCAGTGGAACTGCTCTTCCTCGGTCGAGCCGGTCAGCGCCTTGACGCTGGACGAGCCGCCCTGGATGACGGTGGTCACGTCGTCGAAGTAGCCGGCGCCGACTTCCTGCTGGTGCGACACGAAGGTGTAGCCGCGCTCGCGGGCGGCGAACTCGGGCTCCTGCACCTGGTTCACGTAGTGCTTCATGCCTTCGCCACGGGCGTAGTCGTGGGCGAACTGGAAGGTGTTGTACCAGTTGATGTGGATGCCGGCCAGCGTGATGAACTGGTACTTGTAGCCCAGCGCGGACAGGTCGTCCTGGAAGGCGGCGATCTGCTTGTCGTTCAGGTTCTTCTTCCAGTTGAACGAGGGCGAGCAGTTGTAGCTCAGCAGCTTGCCCGGGCAGGCGGCGTGCACGGCCTGCGCGAACTCGCGGGCGAAGCCGATGTCGGGCACGCCGGTCTCGCACCACACCAGGTCGGCGTAGGGCGCGTAGGCCACGCCGCGGCTGATGGCCTGCTCCAGACCGTTCTTGACGCGGTAGAAGCCCTCTTGGGTGCGCTCGCCGGTCAGGAAGGGCTTGTCGTTGGCGTCGTGGTCGCTGGTGATCAGGTTGGCGGCCTCGGCGTCGGTGCGGGCCAGCACGATGGTGGGCACGCCCATCACGTCGGCGGCGAAGCGCGCGGCGATCAGCTTCTCGATGGCTTCCTGGGTCGGCACCAGCACCTTGCCACCCATGTGGCCGCACTTCTTCACCGCGGCCAGCTGGTCTTCGAAGTGCACGCCGGCGGCGCCCGCGGCGATCATGTTCTTCATCAGCTCGAAAGCGTTCAGCACGCCGCCGAAGCCGGCTTCCGCGTCGGCCACGATGGGCAGGAAGTAGTCGATGAAGCCTTCATCGCCAGGGCCGATGCCGCGCGACCACTGGATCTCGTCCGCGCGCTTGAAGGTGTTGTTGATGCGGCGCACCATGGTCGGCACCGAGTCGTAGGCGTACAGCGACTGGTCCGGGTACATGGTCTCGCTGGTGTTGCCGTCGGCGGCGACCTGCCAGCCCGACAGGTACACGGCCTCCAGGCCGGCCTTGGCCTGCTGCATCGCCTGGCCGGCGGTGATCGCGCCGAAGGCGTTCACATAGCCCTTCTTGGCACCGCCGTTGACCTTCTCCCACAGCTTCTGCGCGCCGCGCTGGGCCAGCGTGTACTCGGGCTGCAGGCTGCCGCGCAGGCGCACCACGTCGGCGGCGCTGTAGCCGCGCTTGACGAGCTTCCAGCGGGGGTTCTCGGCCCAGTCCTTTTCGAGGGCGGCGATCTGCTGTTCGCGGGTGAGTTGGGTCATGTGGACTCCTAGGGGTGAGAGGGTTGGCCGCTGACGGCGCGGCGGCGTCGTCAATGGCCATAGCGTAGCCGTTCCGCAGCACGGCCGGAAGACTTATGTCTTATAGAAGAGTCGATATTCAAGTGTTATGGATCAATGGCTTACATCGCTCTTTTCGCAATGCGGTATTTCATCTTTCGGAATGGAAAAGACTGCTGCGCCGCAGCATCCCTGCATTCCACATCTCGAAATCTACTTTTCCCGATGTGAAAACGCTGGACGCCCGGCCACGGCCCGTCGCGGGCGGGTGCGGCGGGCAGTACAGCTGGCTGAACACCCCGCAGTTCCCGGAATGCCCATGACGCCGTCAAGGGCAACATCGGCCGCGTCCGTAGCCCGACCGACCGCCCCTGGTGCCCGCGATGTTCTCCCCTGCCGCACTCCCGCCCACCCCGTCGGCCGCCAGCCGCCCGGCACTGCGCCTGCGCACCGTCTCGCACCTGGTGCTGGCCCTGGTGCTGCTGGCCCTGCTGCTGAACCTGGTGCTGCTGGAGGTGATCCGCCGCGCCGGCGACGACAGCGCCCAGGCCGTGGCATGGCGCGATGCCGCGCGCGCCCAGGTCGACCAGCTGGTGCAGGAGTCCGACCTGCTGTCACACCTGGTGCAGAGCTACACCACCACCGGCCAGACGCGCTACCTGTCGATCTACTACGACATCCTGGCGGTGCGCCAGGGCGAGCGCGCCGCACCCGCGGTGGACGACCCGGTGGCCTACTGGCGTGACCGCGCCGCCGGGCTGCTGCGGGTCGACGCGCCGGCCAGCGGTGACCGCCGCCCGCTGATCGAGCGCCTGCGCGCACTGCGCTTCGGCGCCGACGAACTGGCCGCCGCCCAGGCCGTGCTGGCGGCCACCGAGCCGATGCTGGGCATCGAGAAGATCGCCTTCGCGGTGACCCAGGGCCTGTACGACCGCAGCTCCGGCGTCTTCGTCGACGACGGCACGCCGGACCGCGCCTACGCCATCGACCTGGTGCACGCGCCGGGCTACGAGGCCGCGCGTGCGCGGCTGACCGGCACGGTGCGCCGGCTGGCCCAGGCGGTCGACGCCCGCACGCGCCGCGAGGTGGACGCCGCACGCCAGCGCCTGACCGGCGCGATCGGCGCGACGCTGGCCATCAACGCGCTGCTGCTGCCGCTGTTCCTGCTGGCGCTGCGCGGCATCCACCGCCGCGTGCTGCAGCCGATCCGGCGGCTCGACGAGCTGGGCGCGCATTTCGCCACCGGCGACTTCAGCCACCGCTCGGGCGCGCTGGCCCGCGTGCGGCCGGTGGCCGAGCTGCAGGGCCTGGCCGACACGCTCGACGGCATGGCCGGGGCCATCGAGCGCGAGCTGGACCAGCGCGACCACACCGAACGCGCACTGCAGCAGGCGCGCGACCAGGCCGAGGCCGCGGCCCAGGCCAAGGGCCAGTTCGTCGCCAACATGAGCCACGAGATCCGCACGCCGATGAACGCGATCATCGGCATGACCCAGCTGGCGCTGGACACCGACCTGAGCCCGCGCCAGCGCGACTACCTGGACAAGGCGCTGGGCGCGTCGCGCCACCTGCTGGCCCTGGTCAACGACGTGCTCGACTTCTCGAAGATCGAGGCCGGCGCGCTGGTGCTGGAGCAGCAGCCCTACCGGCTCGAGGCGGTGCTGGCCCAGGCCATCGGCCTGGTGCGCCAGGCGGCGCAGGACAAGGAGCTGGAGCTGCTGTGCGACGTCGTCGATCCGGCGCTGCTGGCCGGCCTGGGCCGGCTGCGCGGCGACGCGATGCGCCTGGCCCAGGTGCTGACCAACCTGCTGGGCAATGCGGTGAAGTTCACGCCGGCCGGCCAGGTGGTGCTCAGCGTCGACACCCGCGGCGACGACGGCCAGGGCCGGCCCGACACGCTGCTGCTGCGCGTGCGCGACACCGGCATCGGCATGACGGCCGAGCAGGCGGCCGGCCTGTTCCGCGAGTTCGCCCAGGCCGACGTCTCGACGACGCGGCGCTTCGGCGGCACCGGCCTGGGCCTGGCGATCAGCAAGCGGCTGGTCGAGCTGATGGGCGGGCGCATCGCGCTGGAGACCGCGCCGGGCCGCGGCTCGACCTTCACCGTCACGCTGCCGCTGCAGCCGGCGCCCGAGGCCGAGGCGCCGCCCGCGCTGGCCGGCGTCGCGCGGCTGCGCGTGCTGGTGGTCGACGACCAGCGCGACACCCTGGTCACCGTGCAGGCGCTGCTGCAGCGCCTGGGCATGGGCAGCACCGCCCCGGGCCGGCTGGCCGGCGCGCGCAACGCCCGCCAGGCGCTGGCCCAGCTGCGCGCCGCGCAGGACTGCGGCCAGGCCTTCGACCTGCTGCTGCTCGACTGGGTGCTGCCCGACATGGACGGCGACGAGCTGCTGCGGCAGGTGCGCGCGCAGCAGCCCGCGCTGCGCGTGGCGGTGATGACGGCCTACGGCTCGCCCCATGTGCAGGCCGCCGCCCGCGCGCTGGGCAGCCAGGCGCTGCTGGACAAGCCGGTGCTGCCCGACGACCTGCGCCGCCTGTTCGGTCCCGAGTCGGCGCTGCCGGCGCCCGCCGCCCCGCCGGCGCGGCTGGACGGGCTGCGCGTGCTGCTGGTCGAGGACAACGCGCTGAACCGCCAGCTCGCCACCGAGCTGCTGGGCGGCCGCGGCGCCCAGGTCGACACCGCCCAGCACGGCCTGGAGGCCCTGTCGCGGCTGCGGGCGGTCGGGCCGGCCGGCTACCACCTGGTGCTGATGGACCTGCAGATGCCGGTGATGGACGGCTACGAGGCGGCGCGCCAGCTGCGCCAGATCCCGGGCTTCGGCGCGCTGCCGGTGCTGGCGATGACCGCCAACGCGATGGCCGGCGAACGCGAGCGCTGCCTGGCCCTGGGCATGCAGGGCCACATCCCCAAGCCGCTGGACGCGGACGCGCTGTTCCGCACGTTGCAGGCCTACCGGCCGGCGGGCGGCGCGCCGCCGCCGCAGGCCGCGCCGGCGGCCGCCGCGCTGCCGCCGCTGGCCGGCCTGGACACCGCCCGCCTGCTGGCCTGCTGCGACGGCAACCCGGCGCTGGCCCGGCGCATGCTGAACGGCTTTGCCCAGGACCATGCCGAGGGCCTGGGCGCCTGGGCGGACTGGATCCGGCAGGCCGACTGGGCCGCGCTGGCGCGCGCGGCGCACACGCTGCGCGGGCTGTCCGGCATGCTGGGCGCCGACGCGCTGCAGGCAGCGGCCCAGGCCCTGGAGGAAGCCGCCCGCGACGCTGACGGCGCCGCCTGCCAGGCCGTGCTGGCCCGGGCCGACCAGCGGCTGGCCGAGGTGCTCGACACCCTGGCCGGCGCGCGCGACGCGCTGGCGCTGGCCGCGCGGCCGGTCGACGCGGCGGCCGGCCCCGCGCCGGCGTCTGCGGCCGCAGCGCCCGCGGGCGACCCGGCCGCCGCCCCGCCCGCCGGCGCCCCGGCCGACCTCGACGCGCTGGTCCGCCTGCTGCGCGACAGCGACAGCCAGGCCCTGGCCTGGTGGCAGGCGCACGAGCCGGCGCTGCGCACGCAGCTGTCGCCGGTGGTGCTGCGCCGGCTCGGCACGGCGATGGCCCGCTACGACTTCGACGCCGCGCTGCAGGCGCTCCAGCCGGAGTCCGGCGGCGAGGCCACCGAGCCCGGCGCACGGCACGACGACCCGCAGGTGCTGGCATGACCACGCCCGCGGACCTGCCGATGCCGCCGGGTGCCGACGCCGCACCGGCGCAGCCGCCGCGCCTGCTGGTCGTCGACGACACGCCGGCCAACCTGGGCCTGCTGGCCAACCTGCTGGACAAGCGCTACCGGGTGCAGCTGGCGCCGTCGGGGGCCAAGGCGCTGGCGCTGGCGCGCCGCCAGCCGCCCGACCTGGTGATCCTCGACGTGATGATGCCGGAGATGGACGGCTACGAGGTCTGCCAGCGCCTGAAGGCCGACCCGCTGACCCGCCACGTGCCGGTGCTGTTCCTGACCGCGCTGTCGCGCCCCGAGGACGAGACCCGCGGCTTCGAGGCCGGCGGCGCCGACTTCATCCACAAGCCCTTCAACCCAGCCACCGTGCTGGCGCGGGTGGCCACGCACCTGCAGCTCAAGGCCTGGCAGGACGCGCTGCGCGACCGCAACGCCTGGCTGCAGGACGAGCTGCAGGCGCGGCTGGCCGAGGTGGACCGGCTGCGCGAGGCCACGCTGTACGTGATGGTCTCGTTCGCCGAGTTCCGCGACGAGGACACCGGCAACCACGTGCTGCGCACGCAGGGCTTCGTGCGCGCGCTGGCCGACTGGCTGGCCGAACACGGCCGCCCCGGCTACCGGCTGGCGCCCGAGCAGATCGACCAGCTGGCCAAGTCGGCGCCGCTGCACGACATCGGCAAGGTGGCGATCCCGGACAGCATCCTGCTCAAGCCCGGACCGCTGAGCGACGCCGAGTTCGAGGTCATGAAGACCCACGCGCTGCGCGGCTGGGAGATGCTGCAGCGCGCCGCCGTCCACATGGGCGGCGCGGGCAGCCTGTACCTGCGCTACGGCATGGAGATCGCCCGCCACCACCACGAGCGCTGGGACGGCAGCGGCTACCCCGACGGCCTGGCCGGGGCGGCGATTCCGCTGTCGGCGCGCCTGATGGCGGTGGCCGACGTCTACGACGCGCTGATCAGCCAGCGCCCGTACAAGGACGCGATGGACCACGCCCAGGCGCTGCAGCAGATCCGCCAGGCCAGCGGGCGCCACTTCGACCCCGAGGTCGTGCGCGCGCTGGACGCCACCGTCGACCAGCTCGACGCCATCGCGCTGCGCTGGCATGACTGAGACCGCCTCCCCCTCCCTGCCGCCCCGTCCGCGCATGCGTTCACGTCCTCTTCGCCGCCTTCCGACCCTGGCGCTTGCCGCTGCCGCCGCCGGCGCCGTCCTGCCGGCCGCCGCCCAGGAACTGTCCTGGTCGACCTACGGCACGCTGGCCTACGCCCGCTCCGACCGCGACTTCCACTACCTGCGCAGCATCGACCGCAGCGGCAGCGCCAGCCGCGACACCGTGCTGGGCCTGCAGGGCGACCTGCGGCTGAGCCCGCAGTGGGCGGCCACCGCCCAGCTCAAGCTGGAGCCCTCGTCCAAGGCCGACGCGCGCTGGGCGCTGAAGCCGGCCTGGGCCTTCCTGGCCTGGCGGCCCGACGACGACTGGATGCTGCGCGCCGGCCGCCTGCGCCTGCCGATCTACCTGCACAGCGAGGCCATGGACGTCGGCCAGTCGCACGACATGGCGCGCCTGCCGGCGGAGCTGTACACGGTGGTCCCGGTGCCCGACTACGAGGGCGGCAACGTCAGCCGCGGCTGGGTGCTGGACGGCGGTGGCACCGAGCGCGAGCTGACGGTCGAGGCCTTCGGCGGGCGCGCCAGGTCCACCGCCCGCTTCTGGCTGCGCGACGGCCTGCCGCCGCAGCTGCCCGCCGGCGCCGTGTTCTGGCCGGTCAGGGTGCAGCTCGGCGGCCTGGCCGTCACGCTGCGCCAGCCCGACCTGCTGCTGCGTTCCAGCCTGACGCGCACCGCGCTGCACCGCACCGACGGCCAGGGCATGGCGGTGGACTATCCCTACGTGGCCCTCGCCCCCGGGCTGGGCTACTACCAGGTCAGCGACGCGCTGCCGGGCCCGGGTGTGGTCAGCCGCGCCCGGATCCACAACACGCTGTTCTCGATCGGCGCCGAATGGTCGCTGGGCCAGGGCTGGCGGGTGACCGGCGAGTTCGTGCGCGACGTCCAGCACGACACCGTCTTCGGCGCCGACGCCACCGCCGGCTACCTCGCGCTGTTCAGGCAGCTCGACCGGCTGACACCGTATGTCAGCGTCGCGCGCCGCAGCTCGCGCCAGGCCGGTTTCGACTGGCACCAGCGCCTGCTGGCCAACCCGCTGCCGGCCAGCGTGCCCGGCGCGGCGACGATCAACGCCGCCCAGCGCGTGGCCGCCGAGACCCACTGGCTGACCGACCAGGCCTCGGTCGCGCTCGGCGCCGCGTACGCGCTGACGCCAGCGGTCAAGCTCAAGGCCGAGTGGCTGCACACGCGGATCGGCCAGCTGTCGCAGCTGGTCGACACGCCGCCGGGTGCGCAGACACCCGGCCGCACCTGCGTGAACGTCTGGTCGGTCAACCTGAACTACGCGTTCTGAGCGGAGGCCCGCGATGCACCACGGCTTCCCCTGCCCCTGCCCGGCCGCGGCCGCCCCCCGACGCTGGCGGCGCGCCCGCCGGCTGGCCACCGGCCTGGCGCTGGCGCTGCTGTGGCCGGCGCTGACGGCCGGCGCCGGCGAGCCCGTGCCGGTGCTGATCGCCTCCCCCGGCGTGCCGCGGCTCGACACCGCCACCGTGGCACGGCTGTACACCGGCCGGGCCATCGAGATCGCCGGCCAGCCGGTGACGGTGGCCAACGCCGCCCCCGGCAGCGCGCTGCGCCAGCGCTTCCTGGCCGTCTACCTGAAGCAGGACGAGGACGCTTACCGCGCCTACTGGACGGTGCGCCGCCATGTCGGCAAGGGCGCACCGCCGCGCGAGCTGGCCAGCAGCGCCGAGCTCATCGACTGGGTGCAGCACCACCCCGGCGCGATCGGCTACGTCGACGCGACCGAGCTGCGCCCCGGGCTGAACGTGGTCGCGCGGCCCTGAGCGCTCGGGTCGCCCGCGCGGGGCAGAATCCGCGGCCATGTCGTCCTTCGCCTTCCTCGCGCAGCACAGCTTTCTGCGCAGCCCGCCGCTGGCGCCGTCGCACCGCTTCGCCGTCGCCGGCCTGGCCTGGGACGGCGCGGTCACCCACCGGCCCGGCGCGCGCTTCGGCCCGTCGGCGATCCGCACCGCCAGCCACCAGCTGTGCGACGGCACCCACCCGCTGTTCGACTGCACGCTGGACGGCGTGCTCGGCGACGCCGGCGACCTGCCGCTGCCCAACACCGGCCTGGCGGCGATGCGCGCCGCGCTGGAGCCGCAGGCCGAGGCCCTGATCCGCCAGCACCACCTGGCCTGGCTGGGCGGCGACCATTCGGTGACGCTGAGCCTGCTGCGCGCCTACCGCCGCGTGCTGGGCCGGCCGCTGGCCGTGCTGCACTTCGACGCCCACTGCGACACCTGGACCGACCACTTCGGCGAGCCCAGCGGCCACGGCACCTGGGTCTGGGAGGCCTTCCAGGAAGGCCTGGTCGTGCCCGGCTGCTTCGTGCAGGTGGGCATCCGCTCGGCCGCCGAGCGCGCGGCGCGCGACTACGTGCGCGACCAGGGCGGCCAGATCCACACCGCCCGCGCGCTGCGCGGGCTGGACGGCGCGGCCGCGCTGGCCCCGGTGCTGGACGACCTGCGCGCGCGCCTGGCGCGCCACGGCCAGCCGCCGCTGTACCTGAGCCTGGACATCGACTGCCTGGACCCGGCCTTCGCCCCCGGCACCGGCACGCCCGAGCCGGGCGGACTGAGCACCAGCCAGGTGCTGACCCTGCTCGAACAGGGTGCAGACCTCCCCTTCGTGGGGATGGATTGTGTCGAGCTTGCACCACCGTACGACCACGCCGAGCTGAGCAGCCTGGCCGCGGCGCACCTGGTGTGGACCTACCTCGCCGGACAGCGCCAGCGCCTGCCCCAGCACGGCGGCTGAGCACCCGGCCGCCCCCCGCGTACGCCGGCGGCCGGGCTTGACGCACCGCAACATCGGCGCACCCGCGCTGCGAAGAATGGGCCATCCCAACCCACGAGGAAGAGGTGATCCCATGGTCGCACGTACCGCCCGCGCCCCGCGCCCGACCCGCAGCGCGCCACCCCCGCTGCCGCCGATGGCCGCGCTGGACCGCACCCACCACGACATGATGCAGGTGCTGGTCGACCTGCGGCACCTGGTCGAGCACCTGGCCGACGAGGGAGTGGACGCCACCGCACGCAGCGGCGCCAAGGCGATCTGCCAGTTCTTCACCGGCCATGCGCGCCAGCACCATGCGGACGAGGAGGCGCTGGTCTTCCCGGCGCTGCTGCGCAAGGGCGACCCCGTGCTGACCCAGCACGTGCTGCGCCTGCAGCAGGACCATGGCTGGCTGGAGGAGGACTGGCTGGAGCTGGCGCCGCAGCTGCAGGCGGTGGCCGAGGGCTACAGCTGGTACGAGATCGACGCGCTGCGCCACGGCGTGGAGGTGTTCACCACGCTGTACCACGAGCACATCGCGCTCGAGGAATCGCTGATTTACCCCGAGGCCAAGCGCGCGATGGACGAGGAAGCCCGCGCCCTGCAGCAACGCACCAACGGCCAGGGCGGCTGAGCGGCCCCGCCGCCGCTGAAGGGCGCGGCGGCCGTACCGTCAGCCGCGGCGGCGGCGCCATCCCAGCAACGCGGCCAGGCCGCCGGCCCACAGCGCCCAGCTCGCCGGCTCGGGCACGGCCGCGATGGTCGGCAGCTCGCCGGCGACTGTCACGCCGGCCACCGTGGGCAGCACGTCGACATCGAAGGTGTGGCCGAAGGCCAGCACCGCCTCCGACGAGACTTTCCACCCCGTGGTCTGCAGCAGCGAGCTGATCTCGCCGCTCATCTGCAGAAAGCTGCCGATGTGGGTGTCGATCTTCAGCCGGATCACGCCGGTGTCCACCACGTCCCAGCCAAAGCCGCCGAAGTAGCCGACCTGGGTGTCGCCGTTGGACGATTGCGGCGTCGGCGTGCCGCTGACCTGGGTGAAGGGCTGGGCGGCGGTCCAGGACGACGACACCTCGGCGCCGTAGAGCGTGTCGTAGAGCACGTGCGCGCTGTAGCCGAAGCCGATCACCTCGGCCGGGCTGCAGCCCTCGGTGCACACCTGCCGGCTCAGGTCACGCACGGTGTACTCGGCACGGACGTCGGTCGACGCCAGATAGCGTTCGCCGTAGGTGGCGTACTGCCAGCGTCCGTCGGTGGTGGCCTGCGGCAGGCTCGGGTCCAGGCCCGGCGGGCCGGCGTGCGACGAGCCTTCCAGCCGCAACAGCACGTCCAGCGTGACCGCATCGCCGTCGGACAGGCCCGACGTGCCGGCCTGCACCTGCACGGTCTTGCTGAAGGCCACGCTGCTGCGGTCGTCGTAGGCGCCGAGCGAGGTCAGGGTGAAGCGGGTCTGCAGCGTGCCGCGCAGCGCGTCGGCGCGGGCGTCGAGCTGCGTCGTCGCATGCAGGCCGGTCGCGTTCACCGTGCCGCCGACGCCGTCGGCGACCACCGGCACGCCCAACACGCTGGAACTGATCCAGCGGCTGTAGCCGGGCTGGCCGCTCTGGCTGTCCAGATAGGGCTTCTGGATCTCGGCGCTGCCGCTGACCGCGGGCGTCGTGGTGGCGGCCAGCGCGACCGGCGCGCCCGCCAGGGCCAGCAGGGCGGTGGCGGTCAGGGTCAGCGGCGACGGGGCAGGCATGGGGAGATCTCCTCGACGCGGGGAAGCCCCCGCATTCGTGAATTCTTGATGTCGCTCGTCGGCCACCCACCCCCGTGCACACGGGATGGCCGCCGTGTTGGATCAAGAAGCCCCTCAGATCGCGCCGGCGCCGCCCGCGTCACACCGGCAGCGCGGTGGTCTTCTTGACGGTGCGCAGCACCAGCATCGAGTTCGAGCGCTCGACGCCCGGCAGGCGCATCAGCACCTGGGTGTGGAAGCGCTCCAGGTCCTCGGCGTCGCGGTAGCTGAAGCGGATCAGGTAGTCGTTGCTGCCGGCGACGTAGAAGCAGTCCAGCACCTCGGGCTCGTCGCGCACCGCCTGCTCGAAGGCCTTGAGCACGCCGTCGTTCATCGTCTGCAGGTTGATGATCGAGAAGCAGGTGCCGTGCTGGCCCAGCGCCTTGGCGTTGAGCAGCGCGACGTAGCGGTCGATCACCCCCGCCTCCTCCAGCTGCTTGACGCGGCGCAGGCAGGCCGAGGGCGACAGGTGCACCTGCTCGGCCAGCTCGACGTTGGACAGCCGGCCGTCGGCCTGCAGCGCCTGCAGGATCTGGCGGTCGATCGCATCGAGTTGCGGCTTCGGGCTGTCGGTTCGCATTTTGTGCGGCGGATGTTCGGATCGGCGCAATCTTACGGCGTTGCCGCGCCGCCGCCCCCACGATTGCGCACGCACATTGCGTGCGGGGATGTCTAGACTGGACAGCGAACGCGCGCTGTGATCCGGCGCCCGTGCCGCCCTGTTGCCCCTTGTTGTCCACCTGTTGCCCGCCCCGGAGCCCCGCCGCCATGAGCACCGCCGAACTCGACGCCTACTGGATGCCCTTCACCGCCAACCGCCAGTTCAAGAAGAACCCGCGGCTGTTCGTCAAGGCCTCCGGAATGCACTACTGGACCGACGACGGCCGCCAGGTGCTCGACGGCGTGGCCGGCCTGTGGTGCGTCAACGCCGGCCATGCCCGGCCGAAGATCGTGCAGGCCATCCAGGAACAGGCTGCCGAGATGGACTACGCGCCGCCGTTCCAGATGGGCCACCCCAAGGCCTTCGAGCTGGCCGACCGCGTGGCCAAGCTGGCGCCGGCCGGCCTGGACAAGGTGTTCTTCACCAACTCCGGCTCCGAGTCGGTGGAGACCGCGCTGAAGATGGCCCTGGCCTACCACCGCGTGCGCGGCGAAGGCCAGCGCACCCGCCTGATCGGCCGTGAGCGCGGGTACCACGGCGTGAACTTCGGCGGCATCTCGGTGGGCGGCATGG
>Ga0255214_1000285_pt1 | contig 13310 bp, 9 predicted proteins | sample Miss_Law_RepB_8d_FD_189951 | JGI IMG/M metagenome (GOLD analysis project Ga0255214, IMG submission 189951) | Freshwater microbial communities from Mississippi River, Louisiana, United States - Miss_Law_RepB_8d | ecosystem: Environmental > Aquatic > Freshwater > River | place: USA: Louisiana... | reverse complement strand
CCGCCGACCAGCCCGCGCAACGAGGTGGTCACCCATAACTGGTCGTAATTGCCGCAACCCGAATCCAGACCGACCACCAGTTGCACCTGCCCGAGGCGGGGCGCGAGCAGTTCCAGGTAGGCAGTCAGGTCCGGACTGCCGCTCTCCTCGCAAGTCTCAATCAGACCGACACAGCGCGGCCGGGCAACCGACTGCGCATCAAGCGCCTGCACGACTGTCAGCGCAGCATAGACCGCGTAGCCATCGTCGGCGCTGCCGCGGCCATACAGCAGACCGTCTTCGATGACCGGCTTCCAGGGCCCCAGGTCATCACGCCAGCCGCTCATCTCAGGCTGCTTGTCCAGATGCCCGTAGAACATCACGGTGCGATCGTCGCCGAGCCCGCCGGTGGCCGGAATGTCGAAAAACAGGCATGGCGTGCGACCGTCGATATGCACGATCTCCAGCTGCATGCCCTCGATACGCTGCGCCGCGCACCACAGACGCGCGGTGTGCACGACCGAGTCCAGGTGGCCGTGCGCGGCCCAGCTCGCATCGAAAGCCGGCGACTTGGCCGGCACCTTCACGTAATCAACCAGTCGCGGGATGAGATCCTCGTCCCACTTGCGATCGGTGTAGCCCTTCAGTTCCGACAGATCCATCGCAGTCCTTTGCCAACCAGGTTGCCCAGAAGCGAAAGCCTAGCGCACTAGAAGGAATACTGCACGGTCGCGCGCGCGGTGCGCGGCATACCCGGGAACAGGTAGACGCCACCCCAGTACTGGGTGGGCGCATCGCGCCAGTAACGCCGATCGAACAGGTTGTCGATGCCAAAGCGCCAGGTCAGCCTGCCCGAAGCGGTGCGTTGGCGTAGCACGAACGCGGTATCCAGCTGCCAGTAAGCAGGCAGCTCGATCGAATTGTCGCGGGTCACCGCCTTGCGTCCGGCGTAGCTGGCCCGATTGATCCAGGTCAGCCCATCGATCGCAGCGATCTGCCAGGCAGCCTGCACACTGGCAGCCAGCGGAGCGACGTTGGTCGCCCGCTTGCCCACCTGCTCCGGATCCAGGGCCCGGGTCAGTTCGGCATCGATCAGGGTGGCTTGTGCGGTCAGTGCCAGCGAACGCGTCGGGCGGCCGGTCCACGCCATCTCGAGACCACGATGCCGCGCCTCTCGCCCGTCGGCAACCCGCAGCATCGTCCCGTCGGTCTGCGCGATGTCGTCGCTGAACGGCTTGTGGATATCGAACAGCGCCACGCTCGCCAGCCCGGCACCGCGCAGCACCTGCTTGAAGCCGAGCTCCACCTGCCGGCTCTTGAGCGCCGGCAGCACTGCACCATAGTTCGTGAAGTAGGCGGGCCGGTTCGGCACCACTTCACTCTCGACACCGCGGCCGGCGGACAGATAGGAAAAGCCCCCATTCCAGGGCGTGTAGCCGATCGCCCCCCAGGGCGTCGTGAAGCTCTGATCGTAGTGTTGCGCCTCGCTGCCATCGGTGCGCTCGCTGGACCGGCTCAGCTGGGTATGACGCAGTCCAAACCACAGTGAAAACGGTCCCATCGACATCGCATCGGTCAGGTACATCTCGCCGGTGCGAGCATCGCGCAAGGTGTTCAGCGACGACGGCGTGCCGTCGCCAGGCAATACCTGCCGGTTGAATACGTTGTCGATGCCGACCCAGTTGTATGCCTGCAGCGGCTCGAACCGCTCCTCGTACCGGGTCCGCACGAAACCGGCCGACAGATGATGCTTGACGGCTCCGGTCAGCAGATCACCGCGCACAAAGGCTTCGACGGTGCGGGTGTTGCGACGCTCGTTGTCGCTGCGGTAGTCATAGATGTCGACATCGGTGTTGCCGCAAAAACCCGGATACAGATAGTTCGGACCACTGCTGCAACCGTCCGGAAAGGCGGTGCGATCGTTGGTGCGGATGTTCTGGGCACCATAGCGAAGCCCGTAGAACCAGCTGGTCGCAAATGCCTGCTGGAATCGCAGCGAACCGACATTGTTGGTGCTCTCGAACGGTTGCGACCAGGCCTGATCGTTCAGATTGATGCGCGGATCGATCGCGCCGGGAAGCGTCTCGGCCATCCCGTCACCGTCGACGTCCAGCAAGCCGAAGCCGGGAACGCTGCGCTGCCGCACCCGGCTGTGTTCGAACTCGGCCTCGAGCAGCGCGTCGTTGGGCAAACGAAAATCGAAAAATCCACTCAGGAAACTGCGCTTGCCCGGCGCATTGCGCACCTCGGGCCGGCGCTCTTCACCGGCCAGGTTGATCCGGTACCCGAGCCGCGCGTCAGGGCCGACACGACCGCCGAAGTCGCCATGCAGCAGCGTCGTGCCACGCTCGGACAGGCCGAAATTGACCTCGCGCAGCGTCGTCTCGGTCGGCCGCTTGAGCACGAAATTGATCATGCCGCCCGGCGCGCTGACGCCGCTTTGCAGCCCCGACACCCCTTTCAGGATCTCCAGACCCTCCTTGTTCTCGAAGGCCATCGGCGCATGGTTCGAGATCATCAGACCGTCGCGCCGGTAGTTCAGCGCATTGTCGAGCGTGAAGCCACGCACCTGAAGTGTTTCGACATATCCCAGCGTGTTGTACGCATCGCCCGCCGAGGTTTCGCTGCGGATCGCCGACGACAGGCTGTTTGCGCCGAGGTCGCGCATCGTCTCGGTTCGGATCAGGCTCACAGACTGCGGCGTGGTCGCGACCGGCTGATCGCCGATGCCCCCGACCGCTGCCCTGACGCTGGCAGGTTGCGAGCCACCGGCCTGAACACGCACCTCCGGCAACGTCGACTGCGCCTGGACCGGCAAGCCGAACGACAGCGCCGCAAAACCGGCCAATGCCGTGACCAGCACACGGTCCAGAGCAGTCGGTGCTGGAAAAGTTTGGAGATTGGTTGCCATCGGCGCCCCTTCATGGACGATGGCAGGGGGCGAGAGGTTAGAGCGCGATGCGGTCCGCGGCGAACGCGGCACACCAGGCTGCAAGACCCGTACGCTTCCCTGCGCAAGTATTAACTCGTTCAGGTTCCAAGGGTCTTTCTCACCCGTCCGCGATTGCGGACCGCCTCCAATGCATCGGATGCGGATTTGTGCGGGACCCCTAGCGTGGATCGTGATTATAGGCGATGGCGTCCGGCCGCAAAGCCAGCAAGGTTTCCCGGGCCAGAGCAAGCCGGCGCTCGGGGTCTCCCGAGATCAGCGTGTGCGCGATCCGAAACTCGCGAAGATTGGCACGCAGGCTTGCATCGAACAGCCGGCGCGCAATTTGGCCGTCGCGCTGGATCCCGTCGGGCTGCCAAGGTAGATCGATGTCGGTCAGCAGCGTCGCCTGGTAAAGCGCTTGATGGGCGCGAGCATCGACCATCAGGGAGTGATCCTCGAACAGAGCCAGGCTGTACGACGCGGTCACCAGCGGCGTGCAGTCGCAGATCAGAAAGGGCGCGCCTTCGTCGCGCGCCCGCGCCAGCGCCTGCGATTCGCGCCGGATCTGCTCGTGCATCAGTTCGCGCTGCTCGTCCCGGCGAGGCGTGCGCCCCTGCTGCTCGCAGAATTCGCGTAGCAGTTCGGGAACCCAGGGCACACCGAAGCTGCGCGCGAGCGCAATCGCCAATGTGGTCTTGCCACTGCATTCGGCGCCCACCAGGCCCACCCGAATCACGGACACAGTGTTGTCCATGCGATCACTGCGCCTGATGCGCACCGTCCGCCCGCTGCACGGATTGACGCCGCCAGCGCAACCAACCGCCGATTGCCAGCAGGGCGAACAACAGATAGAGAAGCGCCGTGAGCCATAATCCTTTCAGGGCGAACAGCAGTATCGAAGCCAGATTGACCCCGATCCAGACCAACCAGTTTTCGATCAGCTTGCGCGCGAGCAAGAGCTGACCGAGCAGGCTGCCCGCGGTCGGGAAGGCATCCAGCCAGGGCACGTCGGAATCGGTCCACCGGTCGAGCACCAAGCCCAATATCCCCCAGCCAGTCAACCACGCTGCGAGCACCGCAAACCTGTGACGCGCACCGAGCGACGAAATCCTCAGCGGGCTTCGCTCGCCCCGTCCAAGCGCGCTGCGCTGTCCGTACAGCCACTGCCACCAGCCCCATGCGGCGATCAGCACGAAGAATCCCTGCAGCGCGGCTTCACCGTAGAGCCGGCTCGATGAGAACAAGAATCCGTAAAGGATGCTGCTGACGATGGCCAGCAGCCATCCCCAATGGATCTCGAGCACGGACAGGATCACGCAGCCAAAGGCGGCGAGAAACGCCAGCATCTCGAACCAGCTGACATCGGTCCCAAACAGATGAAATACGGAGTCCGGCATTTGGGCAGTCTAGTCCAAGCCGGCACCGAAACCGCCCCCTAAGCCAAAGGGATGCCCTACACTGCGGGAGTACCCGAACTCTTGGAAGCGCTCAAGAACATGCCTGCTCCCGGCCCCCCTGTTCGCCGTCTCAGGGCTGCCCAGCCGTCCAGCGCGACGGCGAGCGGCAGGAAGGCTGCCTCGGGTACTCGCGCAAGCGCCGGGGCCTCCAGGGAGAGAAGCCGACCTGCAAAGCCGCGATTCAGCTTGCCGACAGGGGTCGCGATCCGCATCGCGATCCCTCTGCTGCTGGGACTGATCGCACAAATCGCGATCCTGTTCGCTGTCGGGCGACGCGATCCGCTGACTCTTGGCGCTGTTCTCCTGGCCGGCCTGGCCAGCATCCTGATCGCCGCCCATCTGGCCCATCGTCATTTGTCGATGATGCGTACCCGCTTGATCGCAATTTCGGAAGAAATCGGCCGCTTGCAAGATGGCGACTACCGGGTCGATCTGAAGATCCCGATCGCCGACGAGGTCGGCTTGATCTCACTCGCGGTCAATCGGCTGGCCACTGCCGCCACCGCGCGTGAGAACCGATTGATGGAGAATGCGCTGGTCGATCCGCTGACCGGTTTGGCGAACCGCTCATTGCTCACCGACCGCATCCGCAGCACGATCGCGCTGGCCAATCGCAACAAGGGGCAATTCTCGGTCGCGGTGCTGGATCTGGACCGCTTCAAGATCGTCAACGACACCATGGGGCATGCAGTCGGCGATCTTTTGCTCAAGGAAGTGGCCAGGCGCTTGAAAGCCTCGGTGCGGGAATCCGACACGGTCGCCCGACTTGGCGGCGACGAATTCGTGCTGCTGATGCACGGCGGAGCAGATGCCGCCCGGGAAGTCGCGTCCAGGATCGTGCAGGCAATGTCCAACCCGATGCGGCTTAACGAGCAGCTGATCGACGTTGGGGTCAGCATCGGCATTTCGGTGTATCCGGACCATGGCCAGGATGATGCGACGCTGCTGCGGCACGCCGACAAGGCGATGTACCGGGCCAAGCAGCAGCAGCAGGGACCGGCGCTGTTTGACGGCGACATGCGCGAGTCACAGCGTAACCAGCTGTCAATGCTGGGCGATCTTCGCAATGCGCTGCGCCGCGGCCAGTTCGAGCTGCACTATCAGCCGCAACTGAAGATGAAAACCGGCCTGATCATCGGACTCGAAGGCCTGGTTCGCTGGCGCCATCCGACCCGCGGCATGGTCGCCCCCAACGAATTCATCCCGTTCGCCGAGCAAAGCGGATTCATGCGCGAGCTGACGCCCTGGGTGGTTCTGGAAGGTGCGAAATTCGCCGCCGAGCTCTCTCGCCTGCAAATTCCGCTGCGTGTGTCGGTCAATGTCAGCACCCAGGACATCGAAAACGAGGATTTCTGCACCAAGGTGACGACGATCTTTCGCGACCATGGGCTCAAGCCTGGTCAGCTGTGTCTTGAGATCACCGAAAGCGGCGTGCTTTCCGAAACCGAGACCGCGCTACGGACACTGCAGATGATTTCCGATGCCGGCGTGATGCTGTCGGTCGACGATTTCGGCACCGGCTATGCCACCCTCAAGCAACTGCAACGCCTGCCGCTCAATGAGCTGAAGATCGACCGCTCCTTCGTGAGCGAGCTGCATCAGAACCGCGGCAATCTGTCGATCGTGCGTGCAACGATCGATCTTGCCAAGCAACTCGGGCTCACAGTCGTCGCCGAAGGGGTTGAAACTGTCACCGAGCTGCGCACGCTGGCGCGAATGGGCTGCGATGAGGTGCAGGGCTACTTCCTGTCCAAGCCGATGCCGGCCAAGGACGTCGCCGAGTGGGTCAAGTCGCGACATGCGCTGCATGCTTCGTCGAAGGAAATGTATTTCGAGATGCTGACCGGCAATTAATTTGAGGCCCGACCCGCACCAGCGGGGGCTTTACGCCGAACGCAGGAACCGCCCGAGTCCCGCGTTTGACGATACGTTGATTGGGACTGCATCCGCGCTAAACCTGCTATTGTTCGACAGCGCTATTTCCGGATGAGGCCACACGATGATCGATCGTCTCAACCAGATTTATCCAGTTCGCTACACCGCCTTTATCGTAGCTGTTGGCGCCGCTGCCCTGAGTCTGCTTGCTTTTGTCACGTCAGGCGCAAGCGGTTGGCTACTAATTGTTGCGACTGCGCTGAGCGCGTTAGGCATTTACGACCTGTGTCAAAGCCAACACGCAATTTTGCGCAATTATCCGATTATTGGGCATTTACGCTTCATGCTCGAAGCGATTCGCCCTGAATTGCGACAGTATTTTCTTGAGAGCGAAACCGAAGCATCGCCTTTTTCGAGAGCCCAACGATCCTTAGTTTATGCCCGCGCCAAGGGGCAATCCGATAAACGCCCCTTCGGAACCCAACTCGATGTATCAGCAACCGGGTACGAGTGGATCACGCATTCGCTAGCTCCGTCTCACCTGATTGACCACAATTTTCGTCTAAAGATTGGCGGAGAGGGCTGTACCCAAGCTTATGAGATCAGCCTTTTCAATATATCGGCAATGAGTTTTGGCGCCCTGAGCGCGAACGCGATTATGGCCTTGAACAAGGGCGCCCAAATGGGAGGCTTTGCTCACGACACTGGCGAAGGGTCCATTTCGCGTCATCACCGACATCATGGAGGCGACCTTATCTGGGAAGTTGGCTCTGGCTATTTCGGCTGCCGAGACGCGCAGGGACGTTTTAGTGAGGAGCGTTTTGTTGAAAACGCCTTGAGCCCCCAAGTAAAGATGATCGAAATAAAACTCAGCCAAGGCGCGAAGCCCGGCCATGGCGGAGTCCTGCTCGGCCCCAAGGTCACTGCGGAGATTGCCGAAGCCCGCGGTGTTCTGATGGGACAGGACTGTGTTTCTCCGTCGAATCACAGCAGTTTTTCAACACCCGTGGGACTACTACAGTTCGTACAGCAACTGCGGAGCCTCTCACAAGGCAAGCCAATAGGATTCAAGTTGTGTATTGGCCATCCATGGGAGTGGTTTAGCATCGCCAAGGCCATGCATGAAACCCAGATCCTTCCGGATTTCATTGTGGTTGACGGATCTGAAGGAGGCACAGGCGCAGCCCCATTAGAATTCTCAAACCACATTGGCACGCCCTTACAAGAGGGTCTTCGCCTTGTTCATAACACCTTGGTGGGGCTGAACCTTCGCCATAAGATTCACTTGGGTGCAAGCGGCAAGATCATTAATGGGTTTGACATGGCGCGAGCCATCGCATTGGGTGCCGATTGGTGTAACAGCGCCCGAGGGTTCATGTTTGCTTTAGGCTGTATTCAGGCTCAGACATGTCACAGCGGAAATTGTCCAACCGGCGTCACGACTCAAGACCCGCAACGCCAGAAAGCGCTGGTGGTAGGCGATAAAGCACAAAGGGTCAGCAATTTTCATCGCCTCACTCTGGAGTCCCTGAAGGAATTGCTAGAGGCTGCTGGCTTGCAGGGCCCATCCGACCTTCGGCTTCATCATTTCATGCGCCGCATCAATGCCTACGAAACACGTTCACTGGCCGATTTATTTCCGCGGGTACCACCAGGGATCTTGGCTGATCGCGCATTCATAGCAGACACCTCATCCCTACCCGAAGTTTTTCGAACCTATTGGGACCGGGCAAATACACATCAATTCATGCCAGATACAGTGCATTAAAACCACGCGGCATCGGTGGTTTTTATCGGATTACTTGAGGCCAAGGTGTTTTCCAGAAAACCTGCAACGGCCACTCCCACGCCAGGGTACTAAATCGGCGTACCAAAGCTGTTGAAACTCACCAAACAAAAAGCCCGCATTCGCGGGCCTTATGTTTGGTGCCGGAGGCGGGAATCGCCCACACAAGCGCGGGCCGCCGACCGGCGAGCACGCCGGCCGCTTCGATCCCCGCGCGCGCAGCACGCAGGTGCTGTGCTCTCCGGCACCAAACAAAAAGCCCGCATTCGCGGGCCTTATGTTTGGTGCCGGAGGCGGGAATCGAACCCGCACTCCCTCTCAGGAACCGGATTTTGAGTCCGGCGCGTCTACCAGTTCCACCACTCCGGCAAGTGACTGGAGCCAACCAGAGTTGGCAAGCCGTGGATTATCGCGCCAATCGGTACCGACCGGCAAATCGACGATCAATCACCGCTATATCCGCAGCGCCGAGAAGTGGCATTCGGCGAAGGCGCGTCCGGACGTTTATGATTTCTCACTCGGTACGGACCGTCCCGTGCCCGCTGGCTCAGATGCCTCCAGCCGCGCGCTACTGACGCCCCTCAACCTGCAAGCTAGCCCCAGATGAACCACATCCAAGAGCCTGCGCACTTCGCGGTCTGGCCACGCCGCGTGCCGCGCGAGATCCCGCCGGTCGCCACCACGCTCTGGCACAACCTCGAGGTCACGGCGCGGCGCTATCCGGACAAGGCGGCGCTGGTCTTTTTTGGCCAGCCGGTCAGCTACCGACAATTGGAACGCGACGCGCTGCGCATTGCTGGCTGGCTCGAGCGCGAAGCGAAGCTTGCGCATGGAGACCGGGTTTTGCTGATGATGCAGAATTCGCCGCAGTTCGTGATCGCGGCGTACGCGATCCTGCGGGCTGGCGCGGTGGTTGTTCCGGTCAATCCGATGAGCCGCGCCGACGAACTCGCGCATTACATCGAGGATCCGCAGGCCCGCGTGGCGATCGTCGCAGCCGATCTTCTGACACACATGGAACAGGGCAATGCTCAGCTCGCCCCGGAGCATCGCCTGTCGGCCGTTCTGGTTGGCTGCTATGCCGACTATATGCCCGCCGAACCACCCGATGCCGAGTTGGGTCCACCTGCCTGGCAGGAGTGGCTGCACGCGCGGCCGGCGCTGCCGCCACTGGCCACCGACTGGCAACAAGCGCTGCGTTGCGACCCTCCGGTGTCTCCGCCACCGCAAGACCCGGATGCGCTGATGGCCCTTTGCTATACCTCGGGCACCACCGGCAAACCCAAGGGCTGCATGCATACGCATCGCACAATCGGTCACAACACGGTGGCCGGCGCGCTCTGGCATCACGGTCACGCCTGCGATCTGGTGCTGGGCGTCGTGCCGATGTTCCACATCACCGGCATGCAGTTCGCGGTCCATGCCCCAATCTGGCTGGGCGCGACCAACGTGGTGATGCCGCGCTGGGACCGGGAACTGGCCGGAACCCTGATCTCGCGCTATCGCATCACGAGCTGGACCAACATTCCGACGATGATCATCGACCTGCTCGCCAGCCCGAACCTGGAACGCTTCGACCTGTCGAGCCTGCAATACATCGGCGGTGGCGGCGCCGCCATGCCGCAAGCGGTCGCCGAGCGGCTCGCCTCACAATTTGGACTGACTTACGCTGAAGGCTACGGCCTGACTGAAACCGCTGCGCCATCGCATTCGAATCCGCCCGACGCGGCCCGACTGCAATGCCTGGGCATTCCCTTCATCGGCACCGACGCAAGGATCATCGACCCGGATTCCCTGCAGGAACTCCCGGCGGGCAGCACCGGTGAGATCATCATCCATGGACCCCAGCTGTTCAAAGGCTATTGGGGGCGCCCTGCGGAGAGCGAGGCGGCTTTCATCACCATGCACGGCAAGCGATTTCTGCGCACCGGCGATCTGGGCCATGTCGACGCGCAGGGCTACTTCTACATCACGGACCGACTCAAGCGGATGATCAATGCGAGCGGCTTCAAGGTGTGGCCGGCCGAAGTTGAAACCATGCTGTTCAAGCACCCGGCCGTGCAGGAGGCCTGTGTGATCGCCACCCGGGATCCCTATCGCGGCGAAGGCGTCAAGGCGATGATCGTGTTGCGAGCCGACGCCCGAAACCGCGACATCGGAGCCGACGAAATCATCGCCTGGGCCAGGGAGCGGATGTCGGCGTACAAGGTGCCTCAGCAGATCGAATTCATCGATGCGCTGCCCAAATCCGGTTCTGGCAAGGTGCTCTGGCGTGTGCTGCAGGAGCAGGAACTCGGTCGCGCCAGCGCCGGTTGATCCTGGCTTCGATTGACTCTTTCCACGCCTGATCCCCAGGCCTCCCTTCGCGAACCGATGCGACTGTCTGACTTTGACTTCGAACTTCCCGACGCGTTGATCGCGCAGGCCCCCGCCGCCGCACGCCGCGACTCGCGGCTGCTGCAGGTCGCGTCGGATGCCCTGCGTGACCTGCATTTCTCGCAGTTACCGAGTCTGCTTGCCCCGGGTGATCTGCTCGTGATGAACGACACGCGAGTGATCAAGGCGCGTCTGCTCGGCAACAAGATGCCCAGCGGTGGCCGCGTCGAAGCGCTGATCGAGCGAATCAGCGACGAGCACGAAGCGATCGCGATGCTGCGGGCGAGCAAACCAGCCCGGCCGGGAACGCTGCTGGGCTTTGGCGCCGCCACCGCAACAGTGCTCGGGCGTCACGGCGACTTCTTCACGCTGCGCTTTGATGTCCCGGTACTCGACGTGCTCGAGCGCGAAGGGCAACTGCCGCTGCCACCGTACATCGAGCACGGCCCGGATGCACAAGACGATTCGCGCTACCAGACGGTCTATGCGCGCGACCCGGGCGCAGTCGCAGCACCGACCGCAGGCCTGCATTTCGATGAGGCGATGCTGCAGGAATTGCGCGCACAAGGCGTACAGATCGAGTTCGTCACGCTGCACGTCGGCGCCGGCACCTTCCAGCCGGTGCGGGTTGAGGACCTCGCGCTGCACCGGATGCACGAAGAGCGTTTCGTGCTGCCCGAACGAACCGCCGCGGCGATCGGAAGGGTGCGTTCGCAGGGGGGCCGCGTCATTGCGGTCGGCACCACATCGCTGCGCACACTTGAAACGGCCGCGACCAGCGGCGGCCTGGTGGCGGCCTCGTCGGGCGAGACTAAGCTGTTCATCACACCCGGCTACCGCTTCAAGGTCGTCGACGCGCTGATCACCAATTTCCATCTGCCACGCTCGACCCTGCTGATGCTGGTCAGCGCATTTGCCGGGGTGCGCACGATCCGCGAGGCCTACCGGCATGCGGTCGAGCAGCGCTACCGCTTCTTCAGCTATGGCGACGCGATGCTGCTCGAGCGCTGCGCTGATGCGCTGGCACAATGAGGGCCGCCCACACGTTTTCCGCGCAGCCTTGGCGGGCCAGTCCTGATGCATGAATTCGAAATCCTCGCAACAGACGGCGGCGCCCGACGCGCTCGCCTCACCCTAAACCACGGCGTCGTTGAAACTCCGGTGTTCATGCCGGTCGGCACCTATGGCGCGGTCAAGGCAATGTCGCCGCGCGAACTCGACGAGGTCGGCGCGCAGATCATCCTGGGCAACACCTTCCATCTGTGGCTGCGTCCGGGCCTGGAGGTGATCGAGCGCTTCGGCGGACTGCACCGCTTTGCCGCCTGGAACAGGCCGATCCTGACCGACTCCGGCGGCTTCCAGGTCTTTAGCCTGGGCGCGATGCGCAAAATCTCTGAGCAAGGCGTCAAGTTCGCCTCCCCGATCAACGGCGACCGGCTGATGCTCTCTCCCGAAGAATCGATGCGAATCCAGGCAGTGCTCGATTCGGACATCGCGATGATCTTCGACGAGTGCACCCCGTACGAAGTCGATGGCGTTCCGACCTCCGCGCAACAGGCCGCCGACTCTATGCGCTTGTCGCTACGCTGGGCTCAACGTTCACGCGACGAATTCGACCGCCTCGGCAACCGCAATGCCCTGTTCGGCATCGTCCAGGGCGGCATGTTCGAATCCTTGCGCGACGAGTCCCTCGCCGGCCTGACCGAGATCGGTTTCGACGGCTATGCGATCGGCGGCTTGTCGGTCGGAGAGCCCAAGCCCGAGATGCTGCGAATCCTCGCGCACACCGCGCCGCGCCTGCCGGCGCACCGGCCGCGTTACCTGATGGGTGTGGGCACACCCGAAGACCTGGTCGCCGGGGTGAGCGCCGGCATCGACATGTTCGATTGTGTGCTACCAACCCGCAACGCCCGCAATGGCTGGCTGTTCACGCGCTTTGGCGACCTGAAGCTGCGCAATGCCCGCTATCGCCAGGACGAGCGCCCGATCCAGCCTGGCTGCGCGTGCCACGCATGCACACACTTTTCGCGCGCCTATGTGCATCATCTGCAGAGCATCAATGACATTCTCGGCGCACGCCTGGCAACGATCCACAACCTGCATTACTTTTTGTCACTGATGCAAGAAATGCGCACCGCCATCGAACGCGCATCGCACGAGCCGAGATCCTTCGAGCGCTGGAAGGCAGGCTTTCATGCCGACCGGGCCAGCGGAGTCGATTGACCTCCGGCCAGCTATAATTCGCCCTTCACCTGGAGAAAAAACGTGCTGATTTCAACGGCTTACGCGCAAAGCGCTGGTGGTTCCACCGAGCAGCAGATCTTCGGCTTCCTGCCGATCATTCTGATGTTCGTGGTGCTGTATTTCCTGATGATCCGCCCCCAGATGAAAAAGGCCAAGGAGCATCGCACGATGCTCGAGGCACTGAAGAAGGGCGACGAGGTGGTCACCGCTGGCGGCCTGGTCGGACGTATCAACAAGGTCGGCGAGAGCTACGTCACGCTGGACGTCGCCGGCACGGAGATGCATTTCCAGAAGGGTTCGATCCAGGTCTTGTTGCCAAACGGCACGATCAAGGCCCTTTGATTCCGTCTCCGTCAGCACGCGTGCGACGCGCCGGCGCCACCAGGCACCGGCGCTTTACCGGTCGCCGGCGTAGCGCGCCTTCGCAGCACCTCCCCATGGTCCAACGATGAACCGTTACCCGATCTGGAAATACGCGGTGATCGCCGTCACGCTGGCGCTCGGCCTGCTGTACACGCTCCCGAACTTCTTCGGCGAGTCTCCGGCGGTCCAGGTCTCCAGCGGCAAGGCCACGCTCAAGCTCGATGAGCGCATGCTCGGCCGCATCGACAAGGTGCTGACAGACGCGCGCATCGAGACGCGCGGCGGCTTTTTCGATGGC
>Ga0255214_1000280_pt1 | contig 13433 bp, 16 predicted proteins | sample Miss_Law_RepB_8d_FD_189951 | JGI IMG/M metagenome (GOLD analysis project Ga0255214, IMG submission 189951) | Freshwater microbial communities from Mississippi River, Louisiana, United States - Miss_Law_RepB_8d | ecosystem: Environmental > Aquatic > Freshwater > River | place: USA: Louisiana... | reverse complement strand
AATCAAAAAGTTCAACCGTGATTACCTCGATACGCATGTCGAGGTCGCCGACTTATTGCTTGAGACCCATCGCAGCGCTGGGCAGCATCAAGCGCTTGAAAAGGAAGCTCGGGATAAGCAGATCACCGAATTGCGGCGCGCTTTACATGCCTGTGAGCAACGGCAACAGATGGCTGCGCTCCTCATCGAATCGGTGATGGAAACAGGCAAACAAAGCCGCCTTGACGATAGCCAACTTCGCCTCTGTAAGGCGATGTTGAACTCTATGCGCAAAACCGGCAAAGGCCGCGCTCGCAGCAAGTAGATCCGAGACAAGACCCCTACCCGGTTTGACAGTATCGTCTAAGCTGCGCATGTGCAAACAAACTCGACGGGGGTCAACACCATGAAACTAGACTCAAGGATCAGCGCAGTGGTAACAGGCGGCGCCTCAGGTCTTGGCCGCGCAGCCGCTGAGGCAATCAGCGCAAAGGGCGTGCAAGTTACTATTTTCGATATCAATGAAGAAAAAGGACTCGAGGTTGCCAGACAGATTGGCGGCTTCTTTTGCAAGGTTGATATCCAAAGCGAAACGAGTGTTGTGGCTGGTTTTGACCAAGCTCGCGCAAAGCATGGGCAGGAGCGCGTGCTTGTTCATTGTGCGATGAGTTCTCGACGCGGAAAAACCTTGGCCTTCGATAAAGCGGCTGGAAAACTAAGACGCTTATCGACCGATGATTATGAAGCTGGTGTTCAAGGTGTCTTGGTCGCGAGCTATCGTCTCGCCTCATTATCAGCCGAGGGCATGGCAACTCTGCCAGCCCTTGAAGACGATGAGCGTGGATGTATCGTACTCACCGCCTCGGTCGCAGCGCAAGACGGTCAAATCGGTCAGGTGATTTATGCATCGGCCAAAGCCGGCGTCAACGGCCTCGTCTTGCCAATGGCACGTGACTTGTCAGATCTCGGCATTCGGGTTAATGCCATCATGCCGGGGATTTTTGCAACACCACTGATGCTCGGTGCATCGGCGCAGGTGTTACAAAGCTTGAGCGCTTCGGTACCTTTTCCAAAGCGCTTGGGCAAACCCGAAGAGTTCGGCAGCCTCGCCTTGGAACTGGTAACCAACAGCTATTTCAACGGCCAATGCATCAGGCTTGATGGCGCCATCCGCATGGCGCCGCGTTAGTCACCGGATACACCCAACATTGCAGACCCAATCGCTCAACCGCTTAATCATCCGAATTTGACGCCTGGACATAAGCTTTCATGCTCGGCCGTAAAATCTCCTAATGGGACAACCGACATAAACAAGTGACCGCTGATTGCAAACACACCCCCTGGGTGTATGCGCCCTTGTCGATAGTCCTCGGTCAGTAGCGAGATTCGAACCGCCACGGATTCAGCGTGGTTGGGTAAGATTTGCATCGAGATTGGCTTACTAGGGTCAGAAAGGCTCGTAAGGGTGATCAGCGAGTTGGGATTGCCTGAAGCCAACTCGAATTGAACCGCGCGTCCTCTGCTCACAAGCCCTAACCCAACGTTATCAAGAAAAACCTGGTGTGGCCCAACTTTTGATTTGCATGGCACGTAGACGATATAGCGTTGGGCGTGAGCTTCGTGTGCCAAGCTACCACCAAACATCAACGACCAACAAAGAGGAAGGAAGGTGATCCGACGATATATAAAGCGTCTTAGCAAGACGCAATATGACGACTTAAGGACAAACCGGGGCACTATTTCGGCCGGCGATTGATTTCCCACGTTTACTCCCCACTAAGCCGTCATAAAGCAGTCCTTACTGTAGTGATTTCGCTAATAAAATTCAAACGATTTTTACGTGTTTTCGTTATTCGATCGTTTCGCCTAAGCCCACCGCAGGGCTAGAGACCTTGAGAAGTGAGGCCTTAAGCGCTGTGGCATATGCTTGTCTCGCAGTTTGAAGCATTGCAATCTCAGCCTGAAGCTGTCTAACCTTTTGCTCTGTCATGACTAGCATATCAAGCTGCTGGCGGCTTTCCTGAGACATCGTATCGCTCTCATATTCGATGCCATCGATTGAAATCTTTGCCATTCATCATCCTTTCTAAGTGTTTAGGTCTGCGGGATCGGCGTGGAATGCCAGGAAATCATTTGCCATCCTGAGGCACGCTTGGCCCAGACTTGCAGGTATCGGCTTTTTATGTGCTTGCGCGCGCCCTTGACTTCGACTTCGATCGCGATATCACCGTTACAAAGTGCAAGATCATTAAATACACGCCATTCGCGGGCCAGACTTTGCAAACCGTGATAAACATAATATTTATCGCGAAGTCGAGCAAGGTAAAGCGCTTTGTCCTCGGCCGTGGCTGAAGAATGCACATAGTGCAAATCATCGCCAATCAGACTTTCAAGCGCATCGATTTGCTGCTTAAGCAGCGCGTCACAGCGAGCCGCCTCTGCTGCCTCAAGCACCTCAATAACTGCTTGGTTTGTACTCATGGAATCTCCCTTTAAAAGGCACACCTTCGTGGCGCCGACTCAAAGCATAGCGAAAGCAGAACGCCGGGAGGCCTCGATGCTTAATAACTACGACGAATCAAGGGGGACAAGCTTCCATTTCATTTCAAGATGCCCTATCTTGGGCTTCATTGCCCTCTAAAGGGGGCTTGCGGTCAACCCTTTTCCTAATCCTTTCTCGGATTCAAGCAGTCATTTGGTTATTGAGCCCAACCATGAAGCAACCGATCTTCTATCCTGATCTCGAGCAAACAAACGCCTCCGCGGCCTTCGGCGCGAAGCTGAATGCTCAGCTTCATCAGACGGCCTTGGTGGTGTTGATGGCCTTACTCGTAGTCTTATGCTGGCACGCGCCTTCGGTTCAAGCGCAGAGCCGAGACATCACCAAGCAAATCATGCAATCGGTTGTTGCACTTCAAGTCAGTGCCGACCCCGAGTCGCCAAGCAGCCAAAGTTTAGGCCCGCAACGCATAGGTACGGGTGTGGTGATTGGTGAGAACCTCATCTTGACCGTGGGCTATTTACTGATTGAGGCTGAAGACATCGATGTGCTCGACCATCAACAGCGACGCTTGCCAGCAAACGTGGCAGCTTACGACCCCGCAAGCGGCTTTGGCCTTGTCAAAACCGTGGTGCCTTTAAAGTTACAAGCCGTTCGCATGGGCGATTCCGATGGCCTGAAACTTCCGCGACGCTTGCTGACGCTCGGCCAAAGTGAAAAAGAGCTGACCGAGCTTTTCCTGGTCTCACGCAAGCCTTATGCCGGGAATTGGGAATACCTGGTGGATGCGCCCCTAATGACCATACCTGCGGTGAATAATTGGAGCGGTGCCGGACTTTTTGACGATGACGGTGCCTTGATTGGCATTGGCTCGCTGGTCGTGGCCGATGCAACCGGCGGCTTTAATCCTCGCCCAGGCAATCTTTATTTGCCTATTAATTTGCTCAAACCGATTTTGGACGACCTACTTGCCAACGGCAGACGCAGCGGTCCTGCGCAAGCCTGGCTGGGAATTCACAGTCAAGAACATCCCGATGGCGGCCTGCAAATCCAGCGACTCAGTCCTGATGGTCCAGCGGCTCTTGCTGGTTTACAGCGCGGCGACCGCATTCTTGCGCTCGATAACACCGCGATTACCGGATTAAGCGACTTTTACCGCCGCCTTTGGGCAAAGGGGCCGGCGGGTAGCCGTGTCGAGCTGACCTTTCTTCGCGAGGGGGTCAGCCGTAAAGTACAAATTACAAGCGCTGATCGACTTGCGTCCTTGCGAAAACCCAAAGGCGTCTGAAAACCAAGGCGCAAATTAAAGGACGCTAGCGTCGGATTTGCCCGCTCTTGCTTCATCTTTTGTCCCCCCAAGGATTCACCTTTTTAGCAACAACATAGACAATGATCGACGAAGTACCAAGCATTCGGCTTGAAGCGATTCACCGACCTGACCCCACGCTGGTGGCAGCGCTTCATGGCACGCCAACCGGCTTTATCGTCGATGCACTCGGCGGCAGCGGTGCGCTCGATTACCGAATCAAACCCGCAATCGCCGAGCAATGGGGCTTTTGCGGCGTTGCCGTGACCTGCGACTGTGGGCCAGCCGATAACCTCGCCCTCATCCATAGCCTCAAAGTTTTGCAAGCCGGCGATGTAATCGTCGCAGCCACGGGCCAACATTTGCAGTGCGCAGTCACTGGTGACCTCGTTCTCGGTATGGCACGCAATGCGGGCGCTATAGGGTTTGTAACCGATGGTTGCGTGCGCGATCTGCCTGGGCTTCGAGCTGTGGGTCTTCCCGCATACTGCATGGGCATCACACCCAATTCACCGCATCGAAGCGGCCCGGGATCGGTCGGATTCCCAGTCACCATCGCAGGCCATCCGGTAAGCAGCGGCGATGTGATCATTGCCGATCAGGATGGGGTGGTCATCATCCCCAAGGCCGCCTTGCAAAGGGTGATCGATCGTTTGCCTGCGATTCGACAAGCCGAAGCGCAAGCGGACCAAAGCGTTCGCGACGGAGCGCGCCTGCCGGGCTTTTTGAAGTAGCGCTGGCCAATGATTACCGACAGTTTTATACGCCCGCTTTTCGCACCGTAACCAGGTAAATGCCTGGCAGTATCAAGGCAGCACCAAGCAGATGAAAACCTGCGATGGACTGCTCAAGCAAAAGCCAGCCCATCAAACCTGCGTATAAGGGCCCCAGGTATAAGACCACGCCAGTGCGTGCAGCGCCCAATTGCGTTTGCATATAGGAGTAGGCTTGATAAGCGCCAAAGCCCGGCAGTACAGCTGCGATCACAGCAAGCCATAGGCCCTCCCAGGAGATGCGCCAATCGGGCACGAGCTGCGACTCAATCCAGGTTAAGGGAATGAGAATCACAACGCCACAGGCGGTGATGAGACTTAAGCGGGCAAAAGGGTCGCGGCTTGACGGGCGCTGCCTGAGCAAGAGTGAATAAGCCGTCCAACAAAGCACAGCAGCTGCGATCCACAGATCGCCTTCAACCCATTGCATGCTTGACATGGCCAAGAGATCACCCCTTGTAACAATCCAAATCACACCTGTGAAGGCCAGACAAACACCGAGCACCTGTCGCAGATGTAATTGCTCTTTGAGCCATAGGGCTGACAACAGTGCGATGAGAACCGGCGAGAGCGCATACATGAGCCCGATGTTTAAAGCCGAGGTGCTGCGGCCTCCGTAATAAACAAAGGCGCCACATATCCACATCCCAAGGCCACCCAAAACAAAACTGTCGATCCATTCCTGTTTTGAGGGCATGCCGTGACGCTTCAAAGCAGGCCAGGCAAAAGGAAGCATCAAGCAAAGCGCAAAAGTCCATCTCAATAACGCAAGCGCGTGAGGTTCGATTTCACCCACCGCTTTGGCGGCAACATAATAATTAGCGGACCAAAACGCGGGGGTGACCGGAATGAGTGCGTAAGCTAAATATCGCTTCATAGAAAAGCGCAGCAGATTGGCCCCAGCGATACAGCCTTGCCTCGAAGTCGCCGCATACTAAGCTTGTGCAATCACAGCATCAATAAGCCGTCTGGCAATCGATAAACGATGCGGTAGTTGGGGCAATGCATCTAAGGTGAACCAGCGAGCATCCTCGATCTCGCCTTCCTGGCAGCGAATTTCACCACCGTCATAGTCAGCCACATACGCAACCATCAACGAGTGGGGAAATGGCCAACTTTGACTGTCAAAGTACTGAATATTGCGCAAGCGAAGGCCGACTTCTTCAAAGGCTTCACGATGGATGCAAGACTCAATCGACTCTGAGGGCTCGACAAAACCTGCCAGAGCGCTATACATCCCTGCTGGAAAGCGCGGCGATCGTGCGAGCAAGAGCTGCCGCCCAAACATGGTTTCGCGTTTGATCAAAACCATCATGGCCGGGGCCACTCTGGGATAGCTTGTTTCCCCGCAAGCAGGACAACGCCTCGAACGCCCGCCCTCATGAAGCTTGGTAAGGCTTGCGCAGGCCCCACAAAAACGATGGCTGCGATCAAACTCAAGCATTTGGATCGCCCGACCAGCAATCGCCAGAACATCATCGGGAAGTCGATTAAAGAGCGCACGCAAAGGCTCAAATCGTAGGCCTTTGCTTGGAGCATGCGCCTGAATCGACTCAAGGGCTTGAAACTCTTGCTCGGTAAAACTTAGCCCCCAGCAAGCCTTGCCATGCCAATAGCCGATGAATCTTCGACTTGGATGCTTTTCAAGTTCAGTTGGAGCAAGCAACCATGCGATGAAAGCCTTGGGAACAGGCCATTGAGCAGCGCTTTCATCCTGGCTCACCAAAAGGCCGCCACGATGAAAACAAAAATAATGCGCCTCGTCATTCTTAACTGAGCTCGTCCCGGGAGCTTGTAAATCACTGGCAGCGGTGGGCTCATGCCATTCCCAGGCAGCCTCAAAGGTGTTCGGAAGAATCATGATGGGTACGAAGGCGGTATAAGCAAAAGGTTTTGGACTTTATCTTATGCTCTGGGCATTAGACCTGAACGCAAGGGAAAATCGCCATGACATGGCTAATCGCCGGATTATTGATCTTTTTAGGGGTCCATTCGATCCGAATTTTTGACGAAGCGCTACGTACAAGGCTCGTTGAACGCTGGGGCGAAAAGCCCTGGAAAGGTATTTACTCGCTCTTGTCAGTCCTGGGCTTTGTGGTGTTGATCTATGGGTACGGTCAAGCGCGCATGCAGCCAATCCCACTTTATGAACTACCCTTGGGGTTTCGCCATGCCTCGAGTTTGCTCGTCTGGTTTGCGATGATCCTGGTGATCGCAGCCTATGTCCCTGGCAATTGGTTTAAGAAGCGTTTGCGCCACCCGATGGTCTTGGGCGTCAAGCTTTGGGCCTTTGCGCATCTCTTATCCAACGGCACAGCTGCTGATGTTTTGCTTTTTGGCGGCTTTTTGCTCTGGTCCGTTGCCTCATTTCGGGCCGCAAGAAAGCGCGACAGAGAACACGAAGCCGGTTTGCACGAAGCCTCGCCAGCACTTGGAATTGAAAGACCGCGCAGCAAAGCTTCGGCCACTGTGATCGCCGTGGTCTTGGGAAGCCTTGTATGGGCCGGGTTTCTCGTCGACTGGCACGCAAGTCTTATCGGCGTGAGCCCCATGGCCATTCCGGTTCAAGTAACGAAGTAAAAGCTGCGACGACGTTTTTTAGGCGCTGATAAACACGTCTTTGGCTCCGATTGGCTTGTCTTAGGCTCTGATAAACATCGTTTGCAAGACTTCATCGCCACATTGACGTGATCGGTGGCCGTGGATCTTCGGGTCAAAGGTCGCCGCTGCGGGCAGCACATCGGCACAGAAAAAATAATCGCCTTGCATGAACTGACGCGTGCTGCCGTCTTGCAACATGATCTCCATGCAGCCTTTCAGAATCACAATCCACTGCGGCTGCTCCGTACAGTGAAAATCACTTTCATAGCCCACGGGGCTTTCCCGAAACTGAAAGCCGCCGCTTGAAAAAAGATCGCTGAGCCGTACCGCGGGGCTACCGCCCTCAAGGCTTTCGAGACGTTCACGAAAAGCCGCCCGGCCGTCATCGGTTGTCAGAAGTACGACATGTTTCATCATGAGCACCAAACCGGCTTGCGCTTTTCAAGATTCGCACGCACCGACTCAACCTGATTAGCAGAACCAAGCAACGCCGCCTGCTCGCGGGACTCAGCTAAGAGCAACTCGGCTTCACTAGCTCCGTCATCAGCGAGTGCATAAAGCCGCTTGGCAGCCCTGATTGCATCGGGGCTTCGCAGTGCAATCTCGTGAGCTATTGCGAGTGCCTCGCTTCGTGGATCATCACAAAGCCTGGTTGCCAGCCCCATTGCATGGGCCTCTTGTCCCGAAAAAATCCTGCCGCTATAAGTCAATTCCCGAATCTGATCGCTACGCATTAATCGCCGCATCAAAGCAACGCCGCCCATGTCGGGAACAAGACCCCACTTAATCTCCATAATTGAAAGCTTGGTCTGCGCTTCGATGAAACGCATATCGGCACCAAGCATCAACTGAAAACCGCCGCCGAGGGCAACCCCATGGACCGCTGCGATAACCGGCACCGGAATCTTTCGCCACACCAAAACCGCGTGCTGGGGCGCATTAGCATGGCCATGCACGCGTGGCATCAAACGAAGTTCGTGTGACTGCCCTTGTGCCGAGGCCATACCTTGAAATCGCCCCATATCCAGGCCTGCACAAAAGGCCTTGCCTTCTCCCGAAAGCACCACAGCCCTCAGATCCGGAACCTGGCATAAATGCTCACCGGCCTCAATCAAGGCATCAAACATCGCCTGATCGAGCGCGTTCATTTTTTCGCCACGAATCAGCACCACATCGGCAACACCGTCTTTGATGCTGATCCTGACCCGATCGCCTGCACCAACTACATACCCTTTATCCATTTCACTGCGCATGATTTTTGCCCTCCCAAGCTTGCATCCCCTCCTATTGTGGCAAACAATGCATCAAGATGAAGCCTTCTCGACCTAGCAACCTCAAGCCTTCTTGTCATATCAACGCCAGCGGAGATCGTTAATGAGCATTCAACGCATGATGGTGCCCGGAGAACCCGAACCTTTTTCTCATTACTGTCATGTGGTGCGCGCGGACAAGCATGTTTATGTGTCCGGCGCGGTGGGTATCGGGGCCGACGGTCAAATCCCAGCCGATACCTTCAGTCAATTTGAACTCGCCTTACAAAGCCTTGATCGTTGCCTTCGTCATGCTGGCGCTTCGGCTGCAAACGTGGTCAAAGTCACCCTCTTTATGACCGATATCAGTGAGCGTGGCTTGATTAACCCCTTGCGTCAGACTTATTTTGGCGAACACCGGCCGGCCTCGACACTGGTCGAAGTCAGGGCACTGGTCGATCCGCGCCTGCGCGTTGAAATTGAAGCGATTGCTTATGTCGCATGAGAAAAGCGAATCAGCGCCAAAACCTCTGGCGCGTTTAACGAGCGAAGCGGATCTTCGTCTTTACTACCCGGCAGCGTCTGAGCGCGCATTGCGCAAACAGCTGGATCATCTCGATTCACATTGCAAGCGCTTTATTGAGTCGTCGCCCTTCTTAGTGCTGGCAAGCTTTGGCGCCGATGGCCGGGTTGACGCAAGCCCCCGAGGTGGCGAGGCAGGGTTCGTTCGCTGCCAGCATGAGCGCAGGCTTTTGATTCCCGATGCACCTGGCAACCAGCGCCTGGACAGCTTGAGCAATATTATTCAAACTGGGCAAATTGGTCTCTTGTTTATGATCCCGGGCATGGACGAAACCTTGCGGGTCAATGGCAAGGCCTATGTGAGCCTTGACCCCGAATCGCTTGCTGTCTTTGCACACTTAAAGCATCGCCCTCGAAGCGTGATCGATGTGGAGGTTCATGAGGCTTACCTGCACTGCGCCAAAGCCTTTATGCGGTCTCAGTTATGGAATCCACAACATCATATCGATCGAACTAATTTTCCAACCATGGGCGAGATGCTTCGTGATCAAACCGGTATGTCAGCGATGATTGAAACCCAAGAGGCTATGTTAAAACGCTATGCAAACGATATCTAATCAACTGTCAGGTCAAGCCAAACCGCTTGCATGGATCACCGGTGGCGCTACAGGCATTGGCCTTGCTAGCGCCATCGCCTTAGGACAAGCAGGCTTTCGTGTGGTGGTCAGTGGCAGACGCCAAGCCGAGCTTCAATCGGCACAACAACAACTGCACGAGCGATCAATCGAAGCTTATGCGATACCGCTCGATGTGGCTGATCCAGCCGCGGTTGAAAGCGTGGCTTCAACCATCCTCCATGAGTATGGATGCCCGAAAGCCTTGGTTTGTTCGGCAGGCACTAATGTGCCTAATCGATACTGGGCTCAGCTCGACGCTACAGCCTTTGCCAAAGTGACCCAAATCAATCTTAATGGTGTTGCTTTTTGTATCAGTGCCATCCTGCCAGGCATGCGTACCCAGGGCGGCGGCAGTATTGTGGTGGTGTCATCGTGGGCGGGTTGGCGCTACCTGACCTTTACGGGCGCAGCCTATGGAGCCAGTAAGCAAGGCTTAGCACCACTTGTCGAATCGCTCAATGATCAGGAAGGCGTTCACGGTATCCGAGCAAGCCTGGTTTGCCCTGGCGAAGTTGCCACGCCGATTTTGCGCACCCGCCCCAAACCGCCACCGCAGGAAGACATGGATCGTATGCTCAAGCCCGAGGATGTGGGCGACGCTATTCGCTATGTAATCACAGCCCCGCCCCATGTTTGCCTTAACGAGATTGTGATCGCACCGACCTACAACCGCATCTATACCGGCGCACCGGACTTAAAACGTCCTGGCTAATTTGACCAAGAGCACCATTGCTGATGAAAGCCTCCCCCGATTTAAGTTATACCCCTAAGAACCAAAGCGCGAAAGGAAAAGCGCAGCCTTCTGTACAACATTCTATAGCACAAGCCGAAGAGTCTTGCCGTCTGTGGCTTGAGTTGTTGCCCTACGCAAGTCCTCAGTGGGCCGAGCTTGCATTTCACGAGCAGTGTTTTTGGCGCGACTTTCTGGCCTACACATGGACGATCAAAACCCTTGAAGGCAAATCAGCGATCGCTGCAATGGTTCAGTCGAGCGCTCAGCGTTGCGCCATCGGTGACATTCAGATCACGGAAGTCAAGCACCATCCTGAGGGTTTTGATGAGTGTTGGTTTAACTTTTCAACGGCTATCGGCCGCGGCATTGGTCATTTAAGACTTAAGCAAGGACTATGCTGGACACTGTTCACCACGCTACAAAGTCTGCACGGATTTGAAGAAAAGACTGGGCGCTTAGGTAGTCGCGAACGCGGCACAAGCCATGGCGTGATCAAAGGACGACTCAGCTGGCTCGAGCAGCGCGAGCAGGCTTTGAGCCGCATCGGCAACGAGGATCAACCCTATTGTCTAATCATTGGTGGCGGCCAGGGGGGCATGGCACTCGGCGCAAGACTGCAACGACTTGGTGTGCCGCATCTGATTGTCGATAAGCACGAGCGCCCCGGGGATTCGTGGCGCAAGCGATATCGTTCTTTATGTTTGCACGATCCAGTATGGTACGACCACCTACCCTACTTACCCTTTCCTGATCATTGGCCAGTTTTTACGCCCAAGGACAAAATGGGCGACTGGCTTGAGAGCTATGCCAAGCTCATGGAACTCGCCTACTGGAGCAATACCTTATGCCGGAAGGCAACATTCAGCGAAACCCGCAAGGAATGGGAAGTTCAGGTACTGCATGAAGGACGGCCCAAAACCTTAAGGCCCAAACATCTCGTGCTCGCAACAGGCATGTCAGGCGTGCCGCGCATGCCGCAATTCAAAGGTCAAGAGGCGTTCAAGGGAAGTTTGATGCACTCAAGTCGCTATCAGGGCGAGAAGCGATGGGAGGGCAAACGATGTGTGGTGCTCGGTTCAAACAACTCAGCGCATGATATCGCTGCCGATTTATGGGAACAGGGTGCCGAAGTCACGATGCTTCAACGTTCTCCGACGATTGTGATTCGCTCAGAAAGCCTGCAAAAGCACGCTTGGGGCCGGCTCTACTCCGAAGAAGCACTTGCTGCCGGCATCAGTACCGAGAAAGCCGATCTGATGGCTGCATCATGGCCCCACCGACTGATGCCTGGCATTTCGCGTGACATGGTCAAGACGGTTCTCGCCGAAGATGCTGATTTGTATGAAGGGCTAAAACGCGCGGGTTTCATGGTACACATGGGCGAAGACGACAGCGGTATTCACACCGCTTATATGCGCCGAGGCTCGGGCTATTACATCGAAGTCGGTGCCTCGCAACTGATCATTGAAGGCAAGATTGGACTGCGCAGTCCGGCCGAGATCATCGAACTCGACGCACACGGGGCAGTGCTTTCAAACGGCGAACATATGCCAGCGGACTTGATTGTTTGCGCAACTGGCTATGGCCCCATGAATGGCTGGGCTGAGAGCCTAATTTCCCGGGATGTCGCTCGCAAGATTGGCCCGTGCTGGGGCTTAGGCTCCGACACCCGCTACGACCCAGGCCCCTGGGAGGGCGAGTTGCGCAACATGTGGAAGCCGACTGCCCAGGAAGGGCTCTGGTTTCACGGCGGCAATTTGATGCAATCCCGGCATTTTTCGCTCTATCTCGCCTTGCAACTGAAAGCACGCTACGAAGGTCTTCCAATTAGCGTTTATAACGATGGCGCCTAGTCATTGCAAGACGGCAAGCGCCGCTCCTGGGTCCTGCTGAAGTACAAACTAGCCTTGAGTGAGACCCCGCCCTCAGCATTCCCTTGGCACAGCGAGGGTTAAAGAGGTCTTGAAAGCCGTGCTAGCTATCCTCACCTTCTTCTAAGGCGGCTTTCGCCCTTTTTGTATTGAGGATTGATGAGAGGAAAATCATGAAACGCATCGTCTTGTTCATTGCAACCAATTTGGCTGTGGTGCTGGTCTTGAGCGTTGCAGCCAGCCTGCTTGGCGTTAACCGATTCCTCACTGCCAATGGTTTGCAATTCGGCACGCTTTTGGCATTCGCGGCCCTGATGGGTTTCGGTGGGGCCTTTATCTCGCTTTGGATGTCGAAACCGATTGCCAAGTGGAGCACGGGTGCCCGGGTCATTGAGCGTCCGCAAAATGAGCTTGAGCATTGGTTGGTAAACACCGTCGCTCGCTTTGCACATCAAGCCAATATTCCGATGCCCGAAGTGGCCATCTACGACGGCGAAGCCAATGCTTTTGCAACCGGACCAAGTAAGTCCAATGCCTTGGTCGCGGTATCAACCGGATTGCTACAAATGATGGATCGACGCGAAGCCGAAGCTGTGATTGCTCATGAAGTCGCTCATGTGGCCAACGGCGACATGGTTACCCTGACCTTGATTCAAGGCGTTGTCAATACCTTTGTGATTTTTATATCAAGGGTCATCGGCTACGCGGTCGATCAGTTCTTGCGCAAAGGCGACCAAGAACAACAAGGCCCTGGTATTGCCTACATGATCACTTCGATCGTTTGTGAGATTTTGTTCGGTATTCTCGCAAGCATGGTGGTTGCTTATTTCTCAAGACAACGCGAATTCAGAGCAGACGCTGATGCAGCGCGTTTGATGGGATCAAGCGTACCGATGGCAAGTGCCTTGCGTCGGCTCGGCGGCATCGAGGTACATGCGCTTCAGGGCGGATTAGCCAGCGCAGGTATTGCCTCGGGTTCGTCGTGGATGGCGCTCTTTTCATCGCACCCACCGATTGCTGAACGAGTTGCCGCACTCGAGTCGATGCGCTGAAAGCCTTGCCCAAGTCAGCTGATGTATTGCGAGATCTCGATAAGATTCAAATCGGGGTCTCGCAAGTACACCGACAAAATAGGACCGCAGGCGCCCGTTCGATTCACCGGACCCTCAAGAATTGGCCAGGGATACGCATTTAAACGTTGGATTACCGCATCAAGCGGCA
>Ga0255214_1000270_pt1 | contig 13571 bp, 12 predicted proteins | sample Miss_Law_RepB_8d_FD_189951 | JGI IMG/M metagenome (GOLD analysis project Ga0255214, IMG submission 189951) | Freshwater microbial communities from Mississippi River, Louisiana, United States - Miss_Law_RepB_8d | ecosystem: Environmental > Aquatic > Freshwater > River | place: USA: Louisiana... | reverse complement strand
CTCTGGCGGGCGGGTCGAGCTGCTTGGGCAGGATGTGACCGGGTGGACACAGCCGCGGCGTGCACGCGCCGGGCTTGGGCGCAGCTATCAGCGCAACACGATTTATCCGAGCTTTACGGTGCTGGATAACTGCCGCCTCGCGGCGCAGGCGCATGTACAAAAGCCCTGGGCGATCTTCTCGCCGGCGCGCGATTGCGCGGTCAGCTCGGCGGCGGCTCGCGCAGCCGCGGCGCGCGCCGGACTCGATGGACTGCTTGAGCGCGAGGCCGGTCTGCTATCGCACGGGCAAAAGCGTCAGCTCGAGATCGCGATGTGTCTGGCCACCGAACCTCAGGTGCTGCTGCTCGATGAGCCGCTGGCTGGCATGGGCGCCGAGGAAACCGATCGCATGCTTGCGCTGCTGGCCGAACTGCGCGAGGGGCATGCGATCCTGCTGGTCGAGCATGACATGGATGCGGTGTTTCGGATTGCCGATCTGATCACCGTGATGGTCAATGGCGCGGTGATCGCCAGTGATTCGCCAGATGCGGTACGGGCAAATCCCGATGTGCAGTCGGCCTATCTCGGAGGGCACTAAGATGCAGGCCAGCCATGAGTTGATCGTCGATGCGCGCGGCATTCACGCCTGGTACGGCTCCAGCCACGTGCTGCGTGGCGTTGACCTGCGCATCGGGCGCGGCCAGACCGTCGGCTTGCTCGGGCGCAACGGCATGGGCAAGAGCACGCTGATCCGAACGCTGCTCGGGCATGTCACGCAGCGTGACGGCAGTATCAGTCTGTTCGGCGAGGATCATTCGCGCTCGCGGCCGCATCAGGTGGCGCGTGCCGGAGTCGCCTACGTGCCCGAGGGGCGCGGTGTGTTCCCGAACCTGACGGTGCGCGAGAACCTGGTGATGGCCGCCAGACCGGGTCGCGACGGGCGTAACGACTGGACTTACGAGCGCATCCTCGCAACCTTTCCCAGGCTCGCCGAGCGGATCGGAAACCTCGGCTCGCAGCTGTCGGGCGGCGAGCAGCAGATGCTGTCGATCGGTCGTGCGCTGATGACGCATCCGGAGCTCGTGATCCTGGACGAGGCCACCGAGGGTCTGGCGCCGCTGATCGTCGCCGACATCTGGCGTGTGATCGGCGAGATCCGCGCGGCCGGTGTCGCGACGCTGATCGTCGACCGCGACTACCATCGGGTACTGGCACAGTCGGATCACGCCGTGGTGCTGCAAAAAGGCGAGGTGGTGCAGTCAGGTCCCTCGCAAGAGCTGCTCGCCAGCCAGGAGCTGGCCAACTACCTCGGCGTATGAAGCGCTGACGCGATAAAAGGAACGCAACGCATGTTGAGCTATCAGGTCGAAACCTTCGGCAAGCCGCTGGCCCAGGTCATTCGCGAAACTCCGAAACCGCAGGGCACCGAAGTCGTCGTGCGCATCGGCAGCTGCGGCGTTTGTCACAGCGACGTGCATCTGCAGGACGGCTACTTCGACCTGGGTGGCGGCAACCGGCTCGACATGTCGCGCCCGATGCAGCTGCCGCGCACCCTTGGGCACGAGATCGCCGGCACCGTGGTTGCGGTCGGGCCGCAGGCCAGCGGCGTCGCCATCGGCGACAAGCGGGTGGTCTATCCGTGGATCGGCTGCGGTGAGTGCACCGTTTGCACGCAAGGCCAGGAGCATCTTTGCAATGCTCCGCAGGCGCTCGGCGTCAATCGTGACGGTGGTTTTGCCGACCATGTGGTCGTGCCGCATCCACGGGTGCTGCTCGCCTATGATCCGCTTGCCGAGGAACAGGCCTGCACGCTCGCCTGCTCGGGCCTCACCGCGTATAGCGCGCTGCGCAAGGCTGGCACTGTCGGGGCGAAGGATCCGCTGCTGATCATCGGCGCGGGCGGCGTCGGCCTGTCCGGTATCCGGCTTGCGCGTGAATTGTTCGGTGTTGCGCCGATCGTCGCCGAGATCGACAAGTCCAAGTGGGACATCGCGCGCGAAGCCGGTGCCGGCGACGTCATCGACCCCGCAGCTGATGGGGCCGCCAAGGCGCTGTTCAAGGCGAGCGGCGGCGGCGTGGCCGCTGCGGTCGACTTTGTGGGTGCGGGTAGCTCGTTTGCGTTCGGATTCGGCGCGCTGCGCAAGGGCGGGCGGCTGGTTTGTGTCGGCCTGATCGGCGGCGCTACCCCGATCGTGCCGGCGATGGTATCGATGCGGGCAGTCAGTGTGATCGGCTCGTATGTCGGCAGTTTGCAGGAGCTCGAAGAACTGCTTGCGATCGCCAGGCAGGGCAAGCTGCCTCCGATGCCGATCACCAACCGCCCCTTGGCTCAAGCCAGCGATGCGCTCGAGCAGTTGCGTGCCGGCCGGGTGCACGGTCGCACGATCCTGAAACCCTGAACCGTCGGATCGCAGCGGGCAAGCCAACCGGAAAGTGGCTTGCTCCCGCCGCGGACGCAGTATCGCGACACGTCCCGTGCAAAAAGAGATCCGAATTCCTGTCATCAGTGCTGAGCCGACGCGTCAGCGCAAGCGGGCCGCGCCCAAGGGGCGAGTGGTCGATCCCGCGGCGCTTGCGCAGGTGCAGGCCTTGCTCGGGGATGCCTCTCGCGCCCCCGATACTCTGATCGAGCATCTGCATCGTTTGCAGGATCACTTCGGTCATCTGTCAGAGCGCCATCTGTCGGCGCTTGCGCATGAGATGCGGCTGTCGCAGGTGCAGGTGTTTGAGGTCGCAAGCTTTTATCACCACTTCGATCTCGTGCGCGACAACGAAGCGGCGCCTGCGGCGCTGACGGTGCGGGTGTGCGCCGGGCTGTCGTGCGAGATCGCCGGCGCGCGTGAGCTGCTCGAAATGCTGCCGACGGTGCTCGGGGAGCAGGTGCGGGTGTTGGCCGCGCCCTGCATTGGCCGCTGCGAACAGGCTCCGGCGGTTGCGGTCGGCCAGCGCGCGGTCGCGCCAGCCAGTGCGCAGGCGGTGCTCGACAGCGCAACGCATGGTCGCGACAGGCTGGAGCCGCATCCGTTCATCAACCGCGCCGACTATGAGGCCGATGGCGGCTATCAATTGCTGCGCAGTTGCGTGGCCGGCGAGCGTGATGCCGACGCGCTGATCGACGAGATCGAGCGCTCCGGGCTGCGCGGGCTGGGAGGCGCCGGATTTCCGGCCGGACGCAAGTGGCGCATCGTACGCGGCGAACCCGGACCGCGGCTAATGGCGATCAACCTCGACGAGGGCGAGCCGGGCACATTCAAGGATCGTTTCTACCTGGAGCGCGATCCGCATCGGTTTCTCGAGGGAATGCTGATTGCCGCGTGGGTGATTGATGCGCAGCGGGTGGTGATCTACCTGCGGGACGAGTATCACGCTTGCCGCGCGATGCTCGAGCAGCAACTGGCAGCGCTGCGCGCCGATCCGCCGGCAGCTGGCATGCCGCAGATCGAATTGCGGCGCGGCGCGGGGGCCTACATCTGCGGCGAGGAGTCGGCGATGCTCGAGTCGATCGAGGGGCGCCGCGGTCTGCCGCGGTTACGCCCGCCGTATGTCGCCCAGGTCGGTCTGTTTGGTCGTCCAACGCTGGTTCACAACTTCGAGACCCTCTACCGGGTGCGCGACATCCTGGACAAGGGGGCCGACTGGTTCGCCTCCCATGGACGTCACGGGCGACGCGGCTTGCGCTCGTTTTCGGTCTCGGGTCGGGTGCGTTTGCCCGGCGTCAAGCTGGCGCCGGCTGGCATCACGCTGCGTGAGCTCGTCGACGAGTACTGCGGTGGAATGGCCGAAGGGCATCGCTTGCATGCCTACCTGCCGGGGGGAGCGTCCGGCGGCATCTTGCCGGCCTCGATGGCCGACATCCCGCTCGACTTCGACACCCTCCAGCCGCATGGCTGCTTCATCGGCTCGGCTGCGGTGATCGTGCTGTCGCAGCAGGACAGCGTGATCGACGCGGCACGCAACCTGATGCGATTTTTCCGCGACGAGTCCTGCGGGCAGTGCACGCCTTGCCGGGTCGGTACCGCGCGCGCGCTGGAGCTGATCGAGCGGCCACATTGGGATACCCAACTTCTCGCCGAGTTGTCGGCCGTCATGCGCGACGCATCGATCTGCGGGCTGGGGCAGGCGGCGCCGAACCCGGTGGATTGCGTGATCCGGTATTTCGCGCAGGAGCTCGCATGAGTCCGACGCTAGTCACCTTCGAACTCAATGGTCGCCCGGTACAGGGGCGTGTCGACGAACCCATTCTCGAAGCGGCGCGCCGCGCCGGCATCGATATCCCGCATCTGTGCTATCAGGCTGACCTGCAGCCGGCCGGCAACTGTCGCGCTTGCATGGTCGAGATCGAGGGCGAACGTGTCCTGGCACCGTCGTGCTGCCGTGCGCCGGCACAGGGCATGAAGGTCAGTACCGAGGCTGACCGTGCCCGACAGGCTCGCCGCATGGTGCTCGAACTGCTGCAAGCCGACATGCCCGCGCAGGCGCTGCGCCGCGATGACGAACTCTCGCACTGGGCGCGTATCGAGCAGGTGCCGACAGCACGCTTTGAGGCGCGCAAGCGCGCTGCTCCGGATCTCTCACACCCGGCGATCGCGGTGCAGCTCGACGCCTGCATCCAGTGCACCCGATGCCTGCGCGCCTGTCGTGACGAGCAGGGCAACGATGTGATTGGCATGGCGCTGCGCGGCGAGCATTCGCGCATCGTGTTCGATCAGGATGATCCGCTCGGCGCATCCAGTTGCGTGGCCTGCGGCGAATGTGTGCAGGCTTGCCCGACCGGCGCACTGATGCCTGCGCGCGATGCGGCGCTCCCCGCGCCTGATCGCAGCGTCGATTCGGTCTGTCCGTATTGCGGCGTCGGCTGCCAGTTGCGCTTCCACGTCCGCGAAGAGCGCATCACACATGTCGAGGGCCGTGATGGTCCGGCCAACGCGCAGCGTCTTTGCGTCAAGGGACGCTTCGGCTTCGATTACGTGCACCATGCGCAGCGCCTGACCCGGCCGTTGATCCGGCGCGACGATGTTGCGCGTGGGAAAGATCTTGCGATCGATCCGCAGCGCCTGCACGAGGTATTTCGCGAGGCCAGCTGGGATGAGGCGCTTGACCTGGTGGCTAACCGGCTCAGGGCGATCCGAACGCATCACGGGCCGGGCGCGCTGGCCGGGTTTGGTTCAGCCAAGGGCAGCAACGAGGAGGCCTATCTGTTCCAGAAGCTGGTGCGCACCGGCTTTGGCAGCAACAACGTCGACCACTGTACGCGCCTGTGTCACGCCTCATCGGTGTCGGCACTGCTCGAGGGAATCGGTTCGGGGGCAGTCAGCAATCCGGTGCGCGATGTTGCAAAGGCCGAGGTGGTGATCATCATCGGCGCCAATCCGACCGTGAATCATCCGGTGGCTGCCACCTGGATCAAGAACGCGGTACGCGATGGCACTCGGCTGATCGTGTGCGATCCGCGTCGCACCGAGCTTGAGCGCATTGCGCATCGGTTTTTGCAGTTTCGTGCCGACACCGACGTCGCGATGCTCAACGCGATGATGCACGCGATTATCGAAGAGGGGCTCGTCGATGAGGCTTTCATCGCGGATCGCACCAGTGGCTTCGAGGCGTTGCGCGAGCATCTGGCTGCCTACTCGCCTGAAGTGATGGCTCCGATTTGCGGCATCGATGCGCAGACGCTGCGCGAAGTCGCGCGCCTGTATGCAAGCTCGCGCGCCTCGATGATCCTGTGGGGCATGGGGGTCAGCCAGCATGTGCACGGCACCGACAATGCACGTTGCCTGATTTCACTGGCCTTGATGACCGGGCAGATTGGTCGGCCCGGAACCGGTCTGCATCCGCTGCGCGGGCAAAACAATGTGCAGGGCGCATCCGACGCGGGTCTGATCCCGATGATGTTGCCTGACTATCGATCGGTGTCCGATCCGGCGGCGCGCGCGCGCTTCGAGCATGCCTGGCAATTGTCGCCGGGTACGCTCGATGCCAGGCCCGGGTTGACAGTCGTCGAGGTGATGCACGCCGCCCGGGCCGGACAGGTGCGTGGCATGTACGTGCAGGGCGAAAACCCGGCGATGTCGGACCCCGACGTCGACCACGCGCGCGCGGCGCTGGCCGGGCTCGAGTTTCTGGTCGTGCAGGACATCTTTCCGACGGAGACCGCGATGCTCGCCGATGTGGTGCTTCCGGCCAGTGCGTTTCCGGAAAAGACCGGCAGCTTCACCAATACCGATCGCATCGTGCAGATCGGCAGACAGGCGATCGAGCCGCCAGGCGATGCCCGCCAGGATCTGTGGATCATTCAGCAAATCGCGCGCCGGCTCGGCCTCGACTGGAACTACACCGGTCCGGCCGAGGTCTTCGACGAAATGCGTCATCTGATGCCGAGCATCGGCGGCATCAGCTGGGAGCGGCTGGAGCGCGAAGGCGCAGTGACCTATCCGTGCGCAAACGAAGGCGATCCGGGCGAGCCGGTGATGTTCGCGCATCGATTCGCCCGCGACGATGGTCGTGGCCGCTTCGTGCCGGCCGACATCGTGGCGGCCGATGAACGTCCCGATGCGCAATACCCGATGGTGCTGATCACCGGTCGGCAACTGGAGCACTGGCACACCGGAAGCATGACCCGTCGCGCCAGCGTGCTCGATGCAATCGAACCGGATCCGACCGCGCTGCTGCATCCGCTGGATCTCGCCGCGATCGGGGTGCTACCCGGCGCTCCGATCACACTCGAATCGCGTCGCGGTAGCGTCACGCTGTATGCGCGCGCCGATGCCGGAACCCCGCGCGGGGCGGTGTTTGTGCCATTTTGCTACTACGAGGCGGCAATCAACCGGTTGACCAACCCGGCACTCGATCCGGTCGCCAAGATTCCGGAATTCAAGTACTGCGCGGTACGGCTCTTGCCGGGTGGGGTGCCGCCGAGCGCAGGCAGTTTCGGCGGCGGGCAGGCGCTGGCATCGGCTTGAGCGAAACGCGGCACACCGCTTACGCCGGCCGGTCGGCGTTTGCACCCCGGCTCGCCTCATACCCGCTGACCACATCCAGGATTTCCGAGGTGATCGCTTCCTGACGCAGCATCCGGAATTCAACGCCACTGCGCTCGATTTCGCGGGCGATATTGCGCTCGGCAGCCTGCGTGGCCAGCAGGCGAGCCTGATGCTCGCTGGCCTGCGATTCGGCGCAGGCGCGCGATAGCGACACGAACAGATACTGGCGTACAAGACTCGCGAGCAAAGTCGATGCGGGCAGGCTGTGAGTCGGCAGGCCTCGGCCGGGCCAGCGCAACTCGCGCGCGCGGCGCAGGTGATGTTCGTCCAGCGGCAACAGATGCACCAGGAATGGGCGAGTGCCGGTCCGCGGCTCGGTCAGCGGGTCGTCCTGATCGTCGGGCGTCGCGCTCACCCGCCTGCGCGCGCCCGCGGCGGATCGATCAGGTCCGGCAGGCAGATGCTGATTGAAGAACAGCCAGACCCGGTCTGCGTCGCCCTCGTCTCGCAGGCGATCGATGGTCGTCAGCAGTTGCGCGACCAACTCGCCGATGCCCTCAGCCGATCCCGGTGTCGTCAGGCATGTATGCACCGGCTGGCTGGCTGATTGCAGGTGTGCTGCCGCCTTGGCGCCCACCACCAGAAATCGCCGTTCGGCAACCGAGATGCCGGCATCGGCGAGCCGCTCGATCGCGTATTCGCAAAGCGTCTGGTTCAGTTGGGAGCACATGCCGTAATCCGTGCCGAAAATGATTGCCACGACACTTCTTGACTGGCCGCCGGTGCGGGGATGTGGATCCGGTGTGGCTGCATGTCCGGCCCGAAGCGCCACATGCAGGCCGAGTTCGACTCCCCGGTAATAGTCGGCCAGGGCGTCTGCCGCCAGTTCGACCTGTCGAAGATTCGACGACGACAAGGCCTTCATCGTGCGCACCACGTCACGCAGATCACCGAGCGTCTCCAGCTTGCGGCCCAGCGTCTCGAGCGTGGTCATCGCCCGGCCTCGGTGTGCGGTGTCGGAAACGCGTGTTCGATTGCCTCGCGCATCACGCCCAGCAGACTTGTGCGACTGTCCTCATCGAGCTTCGCACCAGATTCCAGTTGCATTGCAAGCTCGCTCAACGAGCGTTTCAATGCCTGTCGGATGGCGCGCTCGGCATCGGCGATGTCCGGCAATTCGAGCCGGTCGAACAGACCCTTGTTGACCGCGAGCAGCACCGCCGCCTGCTCGCTGGCTGTCATCGGCTCATGCTCGTTCTGGCGCAGTACCTCGCGCACCCGCCGGCCGCGCTCAATCGCATTGCGGGTTGCCTCGTCCAGTCGTGTGCCAAAGCGCGAGAACGACTCGAGTTCCTCGAACTGCGCATGCGCGATGCGCAGGTCTGCAGCAACTTCCCGCAGACAGGGCAGTTGCGCGCGGCTGCCGACACGCGAAACCGATCGGCCCAGATCGATCGCAGGCAGCAAGCCCTTGTTGCGCAGCTCCGGCGAGAGCAGCACCTGACCGTCGGTGATCGATACCAGGTTGGTCGGGATGTAGGCCGACAGGTTCTGTGCCTGGGTCTCGACGATCGGTAGCGCCGTCAGCGATCCGCCGCCGCGCTGCGGTCCGAGTTGCGCTGCGCGTTCCAGCAGTCGTGAATGGACATAGAAGATGTCGCCCGGAAAGGCTTCGCGGCCCGGCGGGCGGCGCAGCAATAACGAGAGCTCGCGATAGGCGCGCGCATGCCGGGTCAGATCGTCATAGACGAGCAGCACGTCCTGTCCGCGTTGCATGAACCATTCGGCGATGGTCGTCGCAGCGTAAGGCGTGATGTATTGCAGCCCGGGTGGATCTTCGCCCGATGCGACCACGACGATGCTGTTCGCCATCGCATGATTGCTGCGCAGCGTCTGGATCACACGGGCAACCGCAGTCGCGCGCTGGCCGATCGCGCAATAGATGCACACGACGCCGCTGTCGCGCTGGTTCAGCATCGCATCGACCGCGATCGAGGTCTTGCCGGTCTGACGATCGCCGATGATCAGTTCGCGCTGGCCACGACCGATCGGCAGTAGCGCGTCGATTGCCTTATGCCCGGTGGCCAGTGGTACCGACACTGGCGCGCGATCGATGATCGTCGGCGCTGAGCGTTCGATCGGCCAGCGCTGCAACTCATGCAGTGGTTCACCGTCATCGAGCGCCTTGCCGGTTGCATCGATGACGCGCCCGAGCAGCCTCTCGCCGACCGGGACGTCGGCGATCCTGCCGGTGGCACGCACTTTGCCGCCAGCCAGCAGGCGCGTGTCGCCTCCGAGCAGAATCACGCCGATCGCATCCGGGCGCAGATCCAGGGCGATACCGAGCGTGCCGTCAGCGAACTCGACGAGCTCTTCGGATCTCAGCGATGGCAGCCCGCGCACCATCGCAATGCCCTGTCCGACGCGCACAACCGTCCCAGCGTCGCGTGGATGCAGCGTCACGCTGCGGGCATCCAAAGCCCGGCGCATCGCATCGAGGCTGGCGGTGAGCCCGGGTTGCAGACCTCGGTCGGACGTCCGGGCATCCATCGGGATTTTCATCAGACCGCCTCACCACCAGGGCGCATCGCGCGTTCGAGGTCGCTTTCGAGATCGGTCAGATAGTCTTCGATGCTCCATCCGATGCGTCGCCCCGCCGCCACGATCTCGACGCCGAATCCGGCATCGTCAGCATGGTTGAACTCGACCTCGCGCTCGCCGAATACGCGCTGGATCTGAGTCTCGATCCGTGTGCGCAGCGCGGCGGGCAACACGCCTTGCGTCACGACCCGTATCGCTCCCGAGCCGAGCTCGTGTGCGATGCGGGTCCGTTCGGTGTCGTCCAGGGCGTTCAGCCTGGCCAGCAAGGTGTCGACCATTGCCTTTTCGAGTGTCTCGTTCGCAAGCGCGTGCAGTGCGTTTGAAATGCCGTGCGCGACCTCAAGCGCGATGCGCCGCCGCAGCTCGCCGAGCAGTTGCTCGCGCTCCTGCGCGAGTTCATCGAGCCAGCGTTGACGCTGCTCGCCAACCTCGTCGCGCGCCTGTTCGCGCAGTTGCAGGCGAATCTGGTCCGCCTCGCGGCGTGCCCTCTCGAGCGTTTCCTGGCGCGTTGCCTCCAGCGACTCGCGCAATTGCTGGTAGCGCTCGGCCTCCTGACGGGCGAGCTCTTCGCGTTGGCTGGCTGACTCGATGCTTTCGCGAATGGATTGCTCGCGCCGGTTCATCGCATCAACGATCCGGCCGTAAAGCAGCCGCTTGAGCAGCCACAGCAGAATCAGAAAATTGATGATCTGCGCGACGACGGTGAGTGCGTCGATCTGCATGCCGATCAGCCTGCGGCGACGCGGTCCCAGAACGGATTGGCGAACACCAGGATCATCGCCACCACGAAGCAGTAGATCGCCGTCGATTCGATCATCGCCAGGCCAACGAACAGCGTGCGCGTAATCGTCGCGGATTCATCGGGCTGCTGGGCGATCGACGCAAGCGCCTGCACCACTGCGCGGGCTTCGCCCAGGGCCGGTCCGATCGATCCGATCGCGATCGTCAGACCGGCGGTCAGGATCGAGATGATGGCTATCCAGGTCATGCTGTCCATCGCCAGGCTCCCAGTGTGTTGTTGTTCAGGTTCGGCTGGCAGCTTCGTCTGCCGAACTGCCGTTGTTGTGAATTCGGTCATGCGCCGACACGGCGGACGCGATATAGACCATGGCCAGCACCGCGAAGATATAAGCCTGGATCATGCCGGTCAGCAGGCCGAGAAGCTGCATCACGATCGGAAACAGGAAAGGCGCTACCGACAGCAGGCTGCCTACGATCAGGGTACCGCTCATGATGTTTCCGTACAGCCGCAGCGCCAGCGCGATCGTGCGCGAGATTTCGCCAATCAGCTTGAACGGCAGCATCAGCGGGGTCGGGCGCAGATAGTCGAGCAGGTAGGCACCCAGGCCCTTTTCGGTGATGCCGTAGACCGGGACTGCAACCAGCACGCAGATCGCCAGAGCGCTGGTCGTCGACAGCGACGCGGTTGGCGCCACGAAGCCCGGCACGATCGCCAGCAGGTTTGCCGCCGCGATGAACAGGAACAGCGTTCCGATCAATGGCAGATAGCGCTCAGGCGAACGCTGGCCGATCTCGCGGATATTGTTGCTCAAGGTGACCACGACCACTTCGAGCAGGTTCTGCCAGCGCGCGATGCGCGGGCCGGTTTGCAGTCGGCGGGTGACTAGCCAGGAGCCACCGGCCAGCAGCAGCATCACCAGCCAGGTACCAGCGATCGTCGCATTCAGTCGCAATGGGCCGATCTCGAGCAGCACGAGGGTGTCCGGATTCAGGATCATCGCGGCTCCGCATCCGGCGAGCGCGGCTTGCTGCGATTCCTGCGTAGCAGCACCGTGCGCACCGCGATCATGCCGGTGGCGGTGGCGATCAGCGCAGCCGCTCCGCCAAACCGGGTCGCAAGCCACAAACCGATCAGAGTCAGTGCCGTACGGATGAAGTAGCTCGCCAGCAGCAGCGAGCCCGCATGCCGGGACGTCGACACGCGCTGCAGCGTCGTCCACAGCCCGTGAAACTGCACCCAGCCCAGCACAAGGCCGGCTGCGAAGCCTGCGGCAAGCGTGAGCGGGCTCATCGATCCTGCTCCGGTCCGCTTTCCTCGCGGGTCCAGCGCCACGCGGTCAGGCAGCCGACCAGCACACCAAGCAGCAGCAGCGTCAGCGTCCAGGAAATGCGGGACTCAAGGCGTGCGTCCAGCCAGATGCCGGCAGCGATGCCAGCCAGCGTCGGAATCGCGACCGACCAGCCGATGACACCAAACAGACCAATCCATGACCAGACGTCGCGTTGTCGCGCACGGCGCGCATGCTGCTTGCGTTCGACTTTGCTGGCCACGCGTCTCAGATAGTCGTTCGTCTCATGATCGGTCATGTCAGCCCTCCAGCGCCCCGATCCGGCGCAGTGCAGCCGCCTCCAGTCGAGCCAGCGCGCTATGGGCCACGCGCTGGCGCTCATCGCGGCTCTTGAATTCATGCTCGGCGAGGTCGCGCAACCGCGCCAGGCTGGTGCCGCGCACTGCATTGCGAACCGACACGATGACCTCGGCGCCGCACTTGACCAGCGTTCCCTCGTCGATGGCGAGTAGATGTTCATGCGCATCGGGCGACCAGTAGGTGAAGACACCCGGCGTCAGCGCCGAGACGAAGTCGACATGTCGGGGTAACAGGCAGAAGTAGCCGTTCTCGGCTTCGCAGACGATTTTTGCCGCGGGTGCATCGACGAGCGCATGGCTCGGTGTCAGAAGCCGCAACTGCATCACCGATGCCGGAACACTGCTCGCGATGCGTGAGTCTGGGGCGATCTCCATGGCCATCACCGCTTCTGCCTTGCTTCGTCGATCCGGCCGATCATGTACAGGGCTCGCTCAGGGTACTCCGCAAATTCGCCCGCAAGAATCCGCTCGCAGCCTTGCAGCGTGTCTTCCAGTTCAACGGCACGCCCGGCATGGCCGGTGAACTGTCCGGTCGTGAAGAATGGCTGGGTCAGAAATCGTTCGAGCCGGCGCGCGATGCCGACCGTGTCGCGATCGGCCTTGGAGAGTTCTTCGAGACCGAGCATCGCAATGATGTCCTTCAGATCTTCGTACTCGGCCAGCATGCTGCGCACTTGCCGGGCAATCCGGTAGTGGCGCTCGCCGGTGACGGTCGGTGCGAGCATTTGCGAGGATGATGCGAGCGGATCGATCGCCGGATACAAGCCCTGGGCGGCCCGCTCACGCGACAGCACGACTGCGGCCGACAGATGCGAGAAGGTGTGCGCTACCGCTGGGTCGGTCAGATCGTCAGCTGGCACATAGACCGCCTGCACCGATGTGATTGCGCCGGAACTCGTGCTGCAGATTCGCTCCTCGAGTTGCGCCAGTTCGCTCGCCAGTGTCGGCTGGTATCCGACGCTGGACGGAATTCGCCCCATCAGGCCGGACACCTCGGAGCCGGCTTGGACATAGCGAAAGATATTGTCGATCAGCAGGAAAACGTCCTTGCGTTCGACATCCCGGAAGTGCTCGGCGATGGTCAACGCGGTGTGACCGACGCGCAGACGGGCGCCCGGAGGTTCGCTCATCTGACCGAACACCATCACGGTGTTGTCGCGAACTCCGGCCTGGCCCATCTCGCGGTAGAACTCTTCGGCCTCGCGTGAGCGCTCGCCGATACCGCAGAACAGGCTGACCCCGTGATGACGCGACGCCATGTTGTGCACCATCTCGGCGATCAGCAGGGTCTTGCCGACACCGGCCCCGCCGAACAGCCCGGCTTTGCCGCCACGCTCGAGCGGTGCGAGCAGGTCGATGATCTTGATGCCGGTCGGCAGGGTTTCGTTGCTGGTCGACAGTCGCGACAAGGATTGTGGCGACTGATGGACCAGCCGTGTTTGGTCGGTGGGGATCTCGCCCAGACCGTCCAGCGGCTCGCCGAACACATCGATCATCCGCCCCAGTAAGGCCGAGCCGACCTTGACGCGCAATCCGGATCCGGTATCGGCGACCGCATCGCCGATCGCCAGCCCCGCAGTGGCGTTCAGCGCGACGCAGCGCACCAGGCCCGGCGCTGCATG
>Ga0255214_1000261_pt1 | contig 13804 bp, 15 predicted proteins | sample Miss_Law_RepB_8d_FD_189951 | JGI IMG/M metagenome (GOLD analysis project Ga0255214, IMG submission 189951) | Freshwater microbial communities from Mississippi River, Louisiana, United States - Miss_Law_RepB_8d | ecosystem: Environmental > Aquatic > Freshwater > River | place: USA: Louisiana... | reverse complement strand
TTTTAACAAGATATTTTGAAGAATTATTGAATGAAGATGAAAAGAAATTATTATTGCAAACAAGTAAATTATGTGAGAATATAGAATTTAACAAAATAGATAAAAGTAAATTAAAAAGTTTCAATATAAAAAATTTTTGTGGATCGATAAGTATGTTAGAATTTGCAATAGATGAAAGGAATAAAAATAAATATGTGATTAATGAGAGAACGACATACTATTTAGCCAATGTAGAGATGTTTAGATATATAAAAAATAACTATAAAAATATTGAATTTACAAGTTATACATTCGCATACGCAGCTTTGAATGGAAATTTAGAGAATATGAAATGGTTAAAAAAAAATGGATGTTTATGGCATGAAGGTACATTTAATTGTGCGACAAAAAATGGAAATTTAGAAAATATGAAATGGTTGAGAGAAAATATATGTCCATGGAATGAATACACATTTAGTAAAGCAGCCTTGAATGGAAATTTAGAAAATATGAAATGGTTGAAAGAAAATGGATGTCCATGGAATGTATGGACATTTGAATATGCAGTGGAAAATGGAAATTTAGAAAATATGAAATGGTTGAGAGAAAATAGATGTCCATGGAATGAATACACATTTAGTAAAGCAGCAAAAAATGGAAATTTAGAAAATATGAAATGGTTGAAAGAAAATGGATGTAAATGGAATGTATTGACATTTGATTGTGCAGTGGAAAATGGAAATTTAGAGAATATAAAATGGTTGAAAGAAAATAGATGTCCAATAGCTAATTGTACAAAACAATACATAAAAGAAAAATATGAGATTGATATATAAAAAAAATGAAAAATTTAATATAAATATACTTAATTTATAAATATTAATAATTACAATGATAAATATATTTAAAATTTTAACAAGATATTTTGAAGAATTATTGAATGAAGATGAAAAGAAATTATTATTGCAAACAAGTAAATTATGTGAGAATATAGAATTTAACAAAATAGATAAAAGTAAATTAAAAAGTTTCAATATGAAAAATTTTTGTGGATCGATAAGTATGTTAGAATTTGCAATAGATGAAAGGAATAAAAATAAATATGTGATTAATGAGAGAACGACATATTATTTAGCCAATGTAGAGATGTTTAGATATATAAAAAATAACTATAAAAATATTGAATTTACAAGTTATACATTCGCATCCGCAGCTTTGAATGGAAATTTAGAGAATATGAAATGGTTAAAAAAAAATGGATGTCCATGGTATGAAGGTACATTTAATTGTGCGACAAAAAATGGAAATTTAGAAAATATGAAATGGTTGAGAGAAAATAGATGTCCATGGAATGAATACACATTTAGTAAAGCAGCCTTGAATGGAAATTTAGAAAATATGAAATGGTTGAAAGAAAATGGATGTTTATGGAATGTATGGACATTTGAATATGCAGTGGAAAATGGAAATTTAGAAAATATAAAATGGTTGAAAGAGAATGGATTTCCATGGAATGAATACGTATTTAGTAAAGCAGCAAAAAATGGAAATTTAGAAAATATGAAATGGTTGAAAGAAAATGGATGTCCATGGAATGTACGGACATTTGATTGTGCAGCTTTTAATGGAAATTTAGAGAATATGAGATGGTTAAAAGAAAATGGATGTCCTTGGAGCAAAAGTACATTCGAATATGCAGCTTTGAATGGAAAGTTAGAAAATATGAAATGGTTAAAAGAAAATGGATGTCCTTGGAGCAAAAGTACATTCGAATATGCAGCTTTGAATGGAAAGTTAGAAAATATGAAATGGTTAAGAGAAAATGGTTGTCTTTGGTGTGAATATACATTCGTGGGAGCGGCAAATAATGGAAATATAGAAAATATGAAATGGTTGAAAGAAAATGAATGTCCAATATATGGTTATACAAAACAATACATAAAAGATAAGTATGAAATTGATATATAGAAAGAATGAATTTTTAAATATAAGATTATCTTAATTTACATACGTTAATAATAACAATGATAAGTATATTTAAAACTTCAGTGAGATATTTTGAAGAATTATTGAATGAGGATGAAAAGAAATTATTATTGCAAACAAGCAAAAAATGTGAAAATATAGAATTTAATAAAATAAATAAAAGTAAATTAAGAAGTTTCAACATAAAAAATTTTTTGTGGATCGATTGAAATGTTAGAATTTACAACAAATGAAAAGAATAAAAATAAATATGTAATAAATGATATAACTATATATTATTTAGGAAATGTAAAAATGTTTGAATATATAAAAAATAACTATAAGAATATTAAATTTACAGGCTGTACATTTAGATATGCAGCTTTTAATGGAAATTTAGATAATATTAAATGGTTAAAGGAAAATAAATGTCCTTGGAATGAAAACACATTTACATATGCAGCTGGGAATGGAAATTTAGAAAATATGAAATGGTTAAAAGAAAATGGATGCCCTCCATAAAAGATAATATCATTAGATTATTTGATTTATAAAAAATAAGATATTTGATAAAAATAAACTTAATTTAAATAGTGTTATATTAGTTTAATAATTTATATAAAAAAATTATTGATACAAACGAATAATTTATATTATTATTTATATTTATTAATATGAATAATAATATATTAGTTAATATTATTGATCATTATAATTACAATAATCAAAAATTTATATTAAAAATAAAAAATAAATATAATGTAGAATATTTAGAAAACATTACAAGACATTTATCAAAATATACATTATCAAATTCTATAGAAAATCCGACATCCAATATAAATAATGAATATAAATATATGGTGTTAGATATAGAAACGGATGCATATTTTAATATATTACAAGTTGCATATGATATATATAATGAAAAAGATAAATTGATAAAGGAGATTAACATATTGATAAATGATGGGATACATTATACACCATTCTATAATACAATTACAAAAGAGGAAATAATTAAAGAAGGTATAACGCCAAAAGAAGCATCAAAGATCATAACGGATGATATAAATAGAACGAAATGTATAATAGGACATAATATAATAGCGTTTGATTTAAAAAGGATAAATATATTGAATGATAAATTTGGAAATAAAATAAAGAATGATTTAGAGATGAAAGATACAATGTTATTAAGTAAAAATATAGTAAGATCATTAAATAAAAATGGACAAATAAAATATTCAAAATTAGGTGAAATGGCGGATTTTTTATTAAAAAATACACAGATAGACAATAGTAAATATCATGATGCTAAATATGATATTATGATAACGTATGAATGTTATAAAATTTTACGAGATAAATATAAATTATAAAAACTTCAATTATTGTAATTTTTAAAAAGGATAGTTAACAATAAAGGTGTAAATGATGTTCAATATATTTTATTTTACAATTTAATTTTTTTATAAGATCAATAAAAATATTATCATCAAAAGAACTAAGAAAAACAAAAGTTATATTATTGGCATCGATATCAACGGGGAAATTAGCAATGTCAATACAATTTATTTTTGTAAATAATTCATATAAATGATTAGCATAAATACTAACTTCAACATTATTATAGTGTTTAACAGTGTTTAAAAAGTCAAATAAAATATTTAACAAAGGTATAAAATTATAATATTTATTTAAATAATTATAAAAATTCTGACAAAATTTATCACGTAATATATGAATATGATAATTTGAATTAGGAAATTTATTAATGAACATTAATAATTGTTGATAATTACAAGTGTTTTTATTTGGAATTGCATTACTTTCATAATTACATATATTTGCATATAAATCAGAGTATATGTAATCAGTCCATTCTAAATTATCATACCAATTATCTTTTTTATGATAGTTTATAGTAAAAATATTATGATTAACTTCAAAAAATCTATTAATTAAGGACAATTGATAATTATTGTAAAAATTATAATAATACATTTTTTTAGAAACTTTTGTTAAAACATTAAAAAATAATCTATATGAACATTCATCATTTATATCATGTTCATCACAACCGCAATCACATGTTTTTTTATACCATCCACATACATTATTATATTCTAAAAATTGAATTTTATATATAGATATATAATTAATTATTTGTTGAGATATCCATGGATAAGTAATTATTGACATGAATATTATTATATATGAATATTATTATGTATGAATAATAATAAAATTGTTTGTATTAATGATGAAATAAATTAAAGATCATTTTTTTATAATATATATTATAAAAAAATGATATATAAATTATATAATTTGATATAACATAATTTATTTTTATAACAAATACATAATATGGATAATGATATAATTGATGAATATAATATCAAAAAAATATTATCAACAATTGAAAACGTGTTTACAAATGAAGAGATATTAAAAACAATTGAAGTTGTAAAATTTGTAGAATCAAAAATAAATATAAATTTAGATGGTTTTGATGAAATAATAAGATTAAGTAATGATAAAGATATATTAATGGAAATAATGAATAAATATGATGAAATAAATATAGCACAATATATATTAATAGACAATATATTATTTGATAAATATTGTATAAATGAATTATTAAAACGAGTATTTTTAAAAGAACAATATGTAACAGTGTATTTAAGAAGTATGTATGGATTTCCAAAAAGAACGGAATATAATTTTTTAACGAATGGAGTTTTTACATTTGTATAAAAAAATATATAAAAATAAATTATAAATAATATAAACAATAAATAATTAATTTAAAAACATAATATAAAATGAGTAATCCATACATGTCATATGCAATTACAAACTTAAATCATAACATAGAAAATATGATAAAAGAACAAAAAAAACAAAATGAAATATTAGAAAATATATTACATTATATAAAATTAAATTATGATAGACAAATAGAAAATGATAAAAATGATAAAAATGATGAAAATGATAGACAAATAGAAAATGATAAAAATGATAAAAATAATGAAAATAAAGAATATGGAGATGAGAATGTATAGTATATTATATAAAAAAATGATAAAAAAACAATATGACAATTAAAAAAATAGATTATTTTTATAAGATTTCATATAATCAATTTTATAAAAATAGTTATGACAAACGACACTGAACGAAATGAAAATGATTTTTCCATTACAATAGATGATATAATAGATTATGGGAAAATAATAAAATTATATAATTATATGGAAGAAAAATATGATAGTCATGATTTTTATACTTGTGAAGATATTTGTATTGATATACCAGACTATTATAAAATAATTAATATCGAGACTATAAAAAAGGCAATAGAATGTGGATATAAACCAAAAAATTCATTCTTAATTATATGTATATTTGATGACTTAATAAATGAAAATTTATTAAATCGTAGTCGGAAGGATTGTAATGAAGTCGATGAAATGAATGATGTTTATTTGAATGATATATTATGGTTAAAAGAGAATGGTTTTGTATTAGATGAAGGTGTATTTAAATGTGCGGCTGAATTTGGACATTTAGAAAACATGAAATGGTTAAAAACAAATGGATGTAAATGGAATGAGGAAGTATTTGAACGTGCATCATTTCATGGTAATTTAAGAAATATGAAATGGTTATTAAGAAATGGTTGTCCATGGGATGAAGAAACATTTATGTGGGCAGTATATGATGAAGATATAGAAAATATGGATTGGTTAAAGAAAAATGGTTGTCCAATTAATTATAAGGAATTATGTGAAAGTTCTAATACAACGCCGCGTATAATTGAATGGTTAAAAAATAATGGTTGTCCAGAACATTATATTAAAATGTGTAAAAATGTGGTTAATAAAAAGGATTAGTAGAATATTTGTTTTTAATTTAGTATAATTTTAAAATATATAAATTAAAAATATATGACCATATTAATTTTTATTATGAAAACATCTAATACATCCACATGTTTTACAAACAACATAATTTATATTATTGTCAATATACACTCTATATACATTATCTACAGTGCCATCCTCATATATGTATTGCAATGATGAACAATATGTCTTATTTTTGTTTGATTTATATTTTCGTTCAGGTTGAATATTAACTACAATTACTTCTGGAGTCATATTAAAAGTTGGAATAGGATACGTCATATTGTATATATTTTCATATCTAATATCATCACTATTTGTTGTCATGGTGAAAAGTGAATAATAAAGTGTAAATGAAGGAATAATGGCAATAATTTACAATAAAAAAGTCATTTTTTTTATAAAAAAATGACTTTTTTATAACAATATTTTAATATAATAAATATTATAAATTGATTATAGGATGGTGAATATTATATATATTATTGGAGTATTAACAAAATATTTTAATGAATTATTGAATGATGATGAAAAAAAGTTATTGTTGATTACAAATAAAATGTTGAGGAATATTGAATTTATTATAAATGATGATAAATTTAACATAATAAATTTTTATAAATATGAACATATGTTTTTATGGGCGACAAAGAATGTGTATAGAATAGAAGAATCATTAACATATAATTTAAATGATATTTCAATGTGTGAATATATAAAAGAAAATTATAAAAAATTTAAATTTACAAAAATAACATTTAAAAATGCGGCATTAAATGGAAAATTGGATGTGATGAAATGGTTAAAATTAAATAATTGTCCATATGATACACAAACATTTAGTAATGCTGCATTAAATGGAAATTTAGAAAATATAAAATGGTTAGAAAAACATCGTTTTCCTTATGGATATGAAACATTTGAAAATGCAATATTAAATGGAAAATTAGAGAATATAATGTGGTTAATTCATAATCATAATATTGCAAATGTATATTATACATATGGTATATATCGGAATGCAGTGTTAAATGGAAATTTGGAAAATATAAAATGGTTATTAAAAAATGGTTTTAATTGGAATTCATATGCATTTAATTATGCAGTATTGAATGGAAATTTAGAAAATATCAAATGGTTATTTGAGAATTGTGGTGGATATAATAATGACACTTTAGGATATGCAATTTTAAATGGTGATATAGAAAATATAAAATGGTTATTAAAAAAGGGTTGTAAATGGAATGTAAGTACTTTTAAAAATATAATAAATGAAATAAAAAATGAAGAAGTTGAATGGTTATTAAAAAATAGTTGTGGATTAAAATTAACAAAACTATTAAAATTAAATGAACAAACTAATTATAATTATGATGACATTAATAAATTATTTATTGATTGCGAATATTATGATAAATTAGTTTTTAAGACTTTTATGTTAAATAGAGATTTAGAATTGGTAATATGGACGATCGATAATATTGTTATATGGAATGAAGAAACGTTTTCTAAATCAGCGAAAGAAGGTGATTTAGAAAATATGAAATGGTTATTAAAAAGCGGTTATAAATTTTGTAAAGAAACATTTTTTAATGCAGCTATAAATGGTAATTTAGAAAATATGAAATGGCTGAAAGAAAATGGATGTGAATTTGGTAAGTGGACTTTTAATTATGCAGTTTTAAATGGTAATTTAGAAAATATAAAGTGGTTAAATGATAATGGTTGTGTGTGGGATTCAGGTGTAATACATGATGCTGTAGAAAATGGAAATTTAGAAAATATGAAATGGTTAATGGAAAATGGTTGTAAAAATGGTATAGAAATATATTGTTGTAAAAATATAGAAAATATAAAATGGTTAATTGAAAAAGGTTTCATTATAAGTTATTCAAATTCAGAATATGTAGCTAGAAATGCTAATTTAGAATTTATAGAATGGTATATAAGTAATAATTTTCGATTATCTCATGACGCTAAAATAATGATTAAAGAAAAATATGCCATTGATAATATCTAGAATAAAGTAATTTATTTATTAAAAAAATGATTTTTTAATAATTTAATATACATAACATATCAAAATATACAACAATATAATTAATAATATTATGTCAGTAGATTTTACAAATATTAATGATAATGTTATTAATGATAAATCATATATATATAAAAATGTTTGTAATTTACCTGTATCTTGTGTTACCGGAATACATAAATTAGATAGACTTGATACATTTACAATAACAATCGATAATATTGATTTGGTATGTTTTATAGTGAAAATACCTGGAAGTCCAAGCAAATTAACTATTTATAATTCAGTAGATTGTAATGAATTATATAGTATGAATAATTTATCTGGTAGTATTTTTTATTATGAAAGTATAAATGGATATTATGATAATCAGTACAGAGATAATTATGATTTGATTTTTACAAAAGAAAACAACATATATTATACAAAACAAAATAAGTTAAATAAGTTGTCTATATCCTACATAAATGAAGAGAATGTGTTTAATTTTAAACATACTGAAATAGAAATGATTGTTTCTTATGAATCACTTTGCAGACAATTCTATTTTATAAATATTAACAATGTGATAGTTGGATATAGGCTTATAGTTTCTCTTCCAAATAATGGACAAAATTATGTTTATTCACCTATAAGTGGTCATACTTATGGACAAGAAAGACATATATTTAATGTAAATGTGATTGATTTTGAAAATATGACAATAAAAAAGACATTTAATGATTGTAAATATGGACAAATAGTGAATGGAATAGTATCAATATATCAAACATTACATACAAAAATGAATATTATATTTTACAATTGCATAACTGATATGGAAATGTTAGAAATATCAAGTTTAATGATTGAAAACAATATTATATATTATCCAATAATATTGATGACATCGAAAATGGTGATAGTTCAAGAACAGATAAAACAGAATAATGGAAATAGTCCAGATAAAATCAATAGTAAAATATACTTGTTAATGCAAGAACCATTGTTGGATATAGATAAATGTGAAGTATGTAAAAAGAGGACAGAAAGAAATTACACATTAGTACCATGTGGACATACAAAATATTGTGATGAATGTGCAAAAGACATAAAATTATGTGTAATATGTAATACGTCGACGTTAATGACGATGAAGATACAAAAATGAGGGATATTAAATTTTGTGGTCAAAAGATTCATTAATATTGTTAATATGAGGATGTAAAGTTTCGAAAGTCAAATAGAAGAATGATTGATAGTATTTATGTAAAGGATGTAAAATATAATTACAATAACAGGAATAATTTTTATTTTCGTCTATATCGGAACATGTACAATTTTTAATAAAAGGGACGTCATAATCAAGATTATTAATATTAATATTATCAAATTTGATATTGATGTAGTTAATATTTTTAGGATTTTTATAGAAATATTTTTGTATATTTTTGGTATGTAGATGTATAAAATATTTTTTGCTAGATTTGGGGATTAATTGGAAAGTGTAATTATCTTTTTGTTCGGTATTATATTGATAATTATCATTAAAACAATTAATAGAAACATTAATATATTTATATTTGGATATATTAAAACCAGAATCATAAGTTATTAGATATAAAATAGAAGTAGATAAATCATAGTTATAAATGTTAAGAGTATCATAATTAAGTATAAAATTGATTTTGTTAGTTGGTACATAATTAACGATAGTGACTATAGAAGCATTGGAACTGGGAATTAAAAAGGATTTATTATTGTTGAGTAATAAAATGTTAGTCAAAAGATAATTAATGATGGTGGAGAATAGCGGATTGATGGTTTGTATATTTTTGGACAAACCGAAAATTTTAGGTAAGATAGTTTTTTTTAGATTGATGGAATAAATGTTAGGGAGGATGTCAGTACATTTAATAGTAAAATTTAGAGGATCTTTATATAATAGTATGTTGCGATTAAGACTATTAATTATGATAGTTTTATTTTCGATGTTATTAGATTTATTTTTGTATCGTAGATATAGGCCTAAAGTATCATAATTAAAGAAATGATTATTTTTGTATAGATCATCAAAAGTAATGGAAGAGATTTGTTCGTTATCATCAAGTATATTTTTGTCGTCATGAATGATGGATGGTATAAAGGAAGATTTACGTTGGATGGTATTATTAGAGAGAATGTTCATAAAAATAATAAAATTGGTTAAATATATAAATAAATATTATTTGATAAATATATAATATTTATTTAGATAAAAATGAGTGAAAATTTTTTTTATAATAAACAAAATATAAATGATGTATATAAAACCTACATAAAATCTAAGAATATAAGTATAAATAATAAGGAACAGCAAAATAGTATAATACAAAATATAATATCAGGGATGCAAATGATAAATTATAAGATAGATCAAAATAAGATTATTGGAAAGAAACAGAATGAATTGAATGATATAAAGAATAGTTTAAATGCGCAAGTTATAAATTCATTGCATCCAAATTTACCTCAACAAATTAGAATGATGCAACAAACGAATAATCAAAATGAACAAAATAAAATAACAATATCACAAAGGCCAGAAGCGACAGTGAATAGAATAAGGCCAAATAATGATAATAATTTTGTAATAAAAAACAATAATAATTATATAGATGATAGGAGACAATTACAAAATAACAATGATAATAAAGAAGAAAGAGCTAAAATGATAGATAGACAATTTAATGATATGATGAATGAAAGATCTAATTTTGGAAATCAACAAAATAAACCACCAACACCAGATTTTTCGTTAGAAGGGAATGTGAAAAATAAAAAAAGCAATTATGAAAAAGAAATAGAACAACAAAGACAAGAACATTATAAACAAATGATGCAACAACAAAAAAATCAACAATATCAACAGAATCAACAGAATCAACAGAATCAACAAAATCAACAATATCAACAAAATCAACAATATCAACAGAATCAACAATATCAACAAAATCAACAAAATCAACAATATCAACAAAATCAACAGAATCAACAAAATCAACAAAATCAACAAGGAATGAATGGATATGTGGATTTGAATGGAGAAAGGACGGATAAAATAAATTATAATACAGGAATATTACAAAAATATGAAGGGAATAATATTTTGGATAATATGGCTGCGAATGCACAAGATATTTTTGAATCAAACATTAATTATACAAATACTGGGATAGATGAAAATATGGTAAGACAATATAAAGAACAACCAGTCGAAATATTATTAAAACAAATGGAAAGTCAAAGAAATGGAAATATAAAACCCCAAAAAATAATAGAAAATATAAATCAAATACAACAACCTCAAACACAACAACAACAAATACAACAACAACAAATACAACAACAACAAATACAACAACAACAAATACAACAACAACAAATACTACAGCAGCAACAAATGCAACAACAACAAATGCAACAATATCAACAACATCAAGAACATCAAAAACAAAAAGAGAATAGAACGATGCCAACAGAAGAGGAAATAAAAATATTTATAATAGAGAATGTGAAGAAGGGAGTATCATATGTAAAACAGGAATATGAAGAAATAATAAATAGACAGAAGGAAGAGAATGATAAATTGAGGGAGGAGAATAATAGATTGATGAATGATAATGATGAATATAAGAAAGTGTTAGAAGATAGTAATAATAAGTATAATAAGATAGATGATAAAATAAATGAATTAAGACAAAGAGTGGAAGAATTTAAGAATGCGGAATTATCATTAAATGAGACGAGGAAGAAAATAGAGGAAGAATTTAATGAAAAAAAAAACAACATAGAAACAATAATAGAGGAGAATAGGATGTTATTAAAAAAATATTATAAGAATAAAATGTTAAACATAGATAATGAAAAAGAGATGGAGAGAGTAGATGGGGATGATAAAAATTATGAATATGAAGTGAAAGTGGAAGATATAGAGAGTGTGTATAATATAATGATAGAGAGATTTGAGAAGAGTAAAAATATGTATAATATAGATGATATGAATAATAGAATATATATAATGATAAATGAAGAAATGAAAGAGGAAGAAATAGAGGAAAGAATAATAAAAATAAAGAGGATAAATTATAAGGTATTCGACATAAAGATGAAAGATAGGATGGTAATAATAATATTGAAGGATGGATATTATATGATAAAGGGATTAATAAATGTGATGAATGGAATATTTGAAGAGTTGGAGATGAATATAAGTATGGAGATAGAGGAAGGGTGTTTAAATGTGTATGAGGATAAGAATAAATTGGTGATGGGAGATAGATCGATAAATAATATAATAGGATTGGAGGATGGAATAATAAAATTATCGAGTATAAATAGATATATAAATTGTGAGATAGAAGGATATGAAGGTAAATGTGTATTAGATTTAGAGAAGAATGAAGTATACAATGGATTATTAAGATTGAAGGATAAGGAAAAGATAAATGTGGAAGAAGGGAAAATAAGGATAAAGTTTGACAAGAAGGTGAATAATATAGGTTTATTATTGTATATGAAAATGTAGAAAGTTAAAAAAAATAAAAAAAAATTAATAAAAAATATATTATAGATATAATAATATAATATAATATATGGAATTGAATAGAGAAGAATTGCGGGAAAAGTATTTTAAATATTTGTATAAAAACATGAAATTGGAACAAAAAGGAGGACAATTAGGAGGTTGTGGATGTAGTAGTGATAAGGATAAACCGATATCATTATGTTCTAAACATAGTGAAGAGTTATTTGGCAATAATTTGACGAGAGAGGAAGCGAAGAATGGATTTTATAAATATGCATATAAAACATTAAAATTATAGAGTATAAAATAATTTTAGGATTGACAAATATGTACATTAGTTAATTTTTGATATAATCGGGGATATTCGCTAGAAAGATAATCATTATATTTAGATAGAATAGAATTTATTATATTTGAACATGTATCTTTATGTTTATATGTGGTATCATTAGATTTATCGATTAAAAAATTGATGATTTGTTCGATTTTAGTTGAGATATCATTGTCAATAAAATAGCAAACATTATTTTCAATATCATTAATATTAATATTATTATCATTAATATCAATATTATTATTATCAATATTATTATCAATATTATTATCATTATTATTGTTATTAAAATTATTAATATGATTATTGAGTATTAATAAGAGTTCATCATAAGTATTTTGATTAAACATAATTAAATGTGGATATTTTTTATTGCATGATTTAAGTCCTTCATTTAGAGCATCAAAAACAGTTTCATTATTAATATTTTTGATGTTAATATCGACATTCCAAAACAACAGAAGAATTGTACATTCTTTGGAACAATTAAAAACGGAATGCATAATAGGAGTATAATTATTGTAGAATGCATTAATTATAAAATTGAATTCGTGATCTTTAAGGTAATTTTTTATATATTGAATAATGTTTGCTTTATTCATACAAACAGCTATTTTAAAAAGATTGCCGATACATAAAATGCTATCATTTCTAGTATTACCAATGCTCATAACTTTAGAAATAAGATTATTAACGTTATGTATAGTTTTAACAAGATCTTTGATGTAATTATATGTGGAAGGATATATAAAAGTGTTATTTGGATTGAGTGTATGAATGTTTAATGAGAGATAAATATTTTTACCATTTTTGTCGATATTTTTACATTTTTTATTATTATTAAAATTATTATTGATAGTATTATGAGACATATTATAATTATGATTATAAAAAATGGAATAAAATTATATATTAATATTTACATTGAGAAAAATATTAATATATAATTTTATATATTAAAAACAGATGATAAAATAATATTAGTATATGTATAAATAATAAAAAAATCATTTTTTTAATAT
>Ga0255214_1000257_pt1 | contig 13996 bp, 11 predicted proteins | sample Miss_Law_RepB_8d_FD_189951 | JGI IMG/M metagenome (GOLD analysis project Ga0255214, IMG submission 189951) | Freshwater microbial communities from Mississippi River, Louisiana, United States - Miss_Law_RepB_8d | ecosystem: Environmental > Aquatic > Freshwater > River | place: USA: Louisiana... | reverse complement strand
TATAATAAATATAATAATATATATGAGGCCATAAAAAAAACAATTGAAAATTTAACAGGAACATATGGATTAATAATTCAATCTACATTTGAGCCAAATATATTATATTGTGTAAAAAATGGTTCGCCTTTATTAGTTGGGCAAAATGAAGATAAAATAATAGTAACATCTGAACAGAGTGGTTTTTGCGGTATGATTTCAAATTATATAACATTACATAATGATGATATATGTATTATTTCTAGAGTGAATAATCCATTAACATTATCCATAAAAACAAAGCAAAATTATAAAAAGAAAAATGTATATATGTTTGAGTCGGAATTGTCTCCACATCCTTACAATCATTGGACTTTAAAAGAAATATATCAACAACCAGAAGTAATATTAAATACCATAAATAAAGGCGGTAGAATTAGAAATGAAACAGAAGTAAAATTAGGGGGACTAGAACAACATAGTGAATTATTAAAAACCATAGATAATATTATTTTATTAGGTTGTGGGACGTCGTATTTTGCCGGATTATATGGTATGCATTATTTTAAACATTTATGTAATTTTAATACAATTCAAGTGTTCGATGGTGCTGATTTTAATGAGTATGATATCCCAAAAATAGGGAAAACAGTATTAATATTAATATCACAATCAGGTGAAACAAAAGACTTACATAGATGTATTCAAATTGCTAAAAACCATGATATTACAACAATAGGAATAGTAAATGTCGTCGATTCTTTAATAGCTAGAGAGGTTGATTGTGGTATTTATTGTAATGCTGGAAAAGAAGTTGGTGTAGCATCAACAAAGGCATTTACAAGTCAAGTAGTATGTTTATCAATGGCGGCAATTTGGTTTTCAAGTCTTCATAATGTAAATAAACATAAAAGAGCAAAAATGATTTGCGATCTACATAATTTATCGAATGATATTCAAATGACATTAGATAATTGTAGCAGTAAAATAGAAGATATTGCAAGTAATTTTAAAGCTAATAATATGTTTATACTTGGTAAAGGAACTGATGAATTTATAGCTAAAGAAGGAGCATTAAAGATTAAAGAAATCTCATATGTGCATTCAGAAGGTTATTCATCTAGTTCATTAAAACATGGTCCGTTTGCTTTATTAGATGAAAATTTTCCTGTTATTATTTTAAATTTAGATCAAAACCATTCTATAAAAACAATGAATTGTTATCAAGAAATTTCTGCCAGAAATTCTCCTATTATTTTTATTACAAATGATATAAATATATTTGATGGAAATACTGATAAATGTATAATGGTTCCTCAAAACAATACTTATTCTTCTTTAATAGGTATAATCCCTATACAATTATTTGCATATTATCTCTCAATTAATAGAGGTATTGATCCTGATAAACCCAAAAATTTAGCTAAGGTTGTAACAGTTGAATAAAATAAAATTTATATTTTATAATTTTGAAAATATAAATTTCTAAATATCTAAACTAACTATATTGCTAGCAGATTTCTTTCTACGACCACTACGTTTAGGCATATTACCTTCATTTTGTAGTTCTTTTAAATCATTAATACTAATGGTACTATTATCATTTTGATTATTAGGTACATTTGATTGTTGAATATTTATAGTTTTTGTTTTCAATCCAGAGAGAATATCAGTAATATCACTTGGTCCTTTCATTTCAGGACGAGGTTGAGCACGTTTACTAGTTCTATCTTGAAGATCGGGTCTTTCATTATTCTCTCGAAGATTAATTCCGTCCTCAAAATTACTTCTACTTAAATTTAAATCTGGTCTAGAAAAATTATTGTTACCCGGTCTACTAATTGGTGGTGGAACAGCATTAGGGCCTTGTGTAGCCATTGGTGGTGGTGGTCCCATACCTCTTGGAGGTTCCGGATTCATAACATTAGACATAAATCCTGAAAATCCAGGATTAGATTGAGCCATAGAATTTACAGCTGCATTTTGGAATGAACGCATTAAGTCAGGGTTTTGACGCAAAATATCATCCATACCAGGCATAGCAGATTTAAACATAGTATTTGTCATATGAACCATCATTGCACTACCACCAAGTTGAAATAATAACTTCAATTCAGGTGCCATTGAAGCCTTGCTCTTATATTTTTCATGTAATTCACCAAAGATGTCATCATAATCATTTATATTTTCCTGAACTTGCTCTGACCAACCGTCTAATTTAATATCGAATGGATCAAATTTGTTGTTTAAAAATTCAATACCATTTATAACAGCCATCAACATGTTACCTTGAAATTTTACTGAATTTTGTTTTGTTTTTTCTTCCATAATAGTTTCGTATTCACCCATCATTTCTTGGAGTGAAGAATCCATTGAATATTTTTTTGACAATTCGACACCTTTCTTTTCAATAGCTTCTAACTTTCTTAAATATTTGAATTTCTCTCTAAGCATTTCATCCTTTGATAATTTAGGTTCTGTTGGAAATGCATTATCTGGATTTAAAGGTATATTATTGAATTTACCGTAACCATCCCAAGTTTTATTATCATTTTCAGTATCTAAAGTAGCTCTTCCAAGGTTATTATTATCCAAACCGCTTAAGTGGATTGGTGAATCATTACTAAATGATACTGATGGTTTACTATCAAATAAATCTGATTTAGAAGAAAAACTATTAGTTGGAATATCTTCAACTAAATCATTTAATTCATTTTCAAGTTTATTTAAATCTTCTAAATCAATATCGCTTGTTGGTCTACTACTTTCCCTTATTTTATCGTTCATTAAAAGTTCTAAACCTCCACCAAAATTAGAAGAACGTCCGATTCTACTATCATTCATATCAAGTTCTGTAATTTCCATTAAATCTTCCATATTTATTGATTAAATAGAACATTTAATTTTAAGTATTACGAATTACAATTAATATATTTATAAATAAATTAAAATCAATATTCTATATATCATTAATTTCTTCAAATTTAACATATATATACCCATCTCCGTCTGAATATGATTTAATACAATTGATTTCTACTATAAGACAATCATCTGTATACAATTTATCATTCAAAGCATCTAAAACAAATTTTACCATATTATCTAAATCTTTATTATTAGTATTATATTTTGGTGCGGTGTCTTTTAATTCATTCGATTTTTTTCCACTTTTATAATGGATTTTTGGTCTCTTACAATAGAAATGTAATTGACATTTTAATGGTTTAGTAATTTTATCGTGAGGTAGTTCTCCAATTACTTTAATAAATTCGTCTTTATCCTTTTTAGACGGATCATATGTACCGCCTTTCAATCTGTGCCTATGGCGCTTTAAACTAACTGGCTCAAATTTAATTGTTCTCTCGAATATCATTAATAATATAAATATGGTATATCGTTTATATTATTATTTTGTGTATTATTTAGTTTCTAAATTCTTTAGGATTTATCGATGGCGCAATTAATCTTGAATTTAATTGTTCTCTCGATAAATATGGATTTTTTAGGTCAGAATTGCAATAACCAAAACCTGGTCTGCTTGAATCAAATGTCCCTTTAAATGTATAAGGAACATTACTAGATGGTGTTTTACCAGTATTAACATGTGGGTCTAAACCAAGTGTATAACAAGCTTCCTCATTATTATAATTCATGATTTGTAAACCATTATTTTGGAGATATTGACGATATTGCCAGTTAGAATGTATTCCTTCTTTTCTTTGTATTCTTTCATTTACAACAGCATCTGGGCTCCATTCACTCCACAACCTTCCATCCGACATTTTCGCTGGAGAATTGAAATCATAATTATTTGAAGCATTATAACAGTTTTCCCATCCATATTGTTTTGTTTTATCGCTATAACAAGTTAAACTTGACATTTATATAGTATAATTATAATAAAATTATTCGAGACCTAGTAATTTAAGTAATTCATGTTTTTTCAATTTTGATGCTTCAGAATTACTAATTAAATTTTTTTCAACCACAATACTTCTAAGCTTTGCTAATTGTAATTTTTTATAATCAATATTATCCTCACGTGATTGTTCTTCTCCTAAATTAATAGAAATAGTTTTTAAATATGATGATGAAGGTATATTATTTTCTTCTAAATGTTTTACTTCGATATCATATTTAAGATTTAATGCTTCTTCAGAATATGTATTATTAATTTCAGGTTCAAAATCTCCATTTAAATCCGCTAAATCTTCGATCACATCAAATTTTAAATTATTTGTTTCTTCATTGTGGTTGTTGTCTTCATTAGATATTTGTAATTTAACTACTTTAATATCATTATTGTCACTTTCTGAATCACTTTCTAAATTATTATTATTTATGTCATCGTTGTCTGATTCATCGTTGTCTGATTCATCGTTGTCTGATTCATCGTTGTCTGATTCATCGTTGTCTGATTCATCGTTGTCTGATTCATCGTTGTCTGATTCATCGTTATTATCTTCTTCTTCATTTTCATTTTCATCTTCTTCATCATCAGAAACTTCAATTAAATTTGTTTTTTGCGAGTTTCCTAAATTTTGTCCAATATGAACAATTGGTTGTTGGAATCCTTGTCCTCCTCTAATAGCTAAATGGTTTAACCCCATTTTGACACCATTCATATCTTCTGCTAATGTAGAAACTAAACTCAACATTGAAGCAATTTTATGATTTTGATCTCTCAATTTACTTTCAAAATAAACAACAAGTAATGCTACAACTAGCACTAATATTCCTAAAAACATTAAAAATGTTGGATTAAATAAATCTGCTAAAGATGCCATTTTATTACAAAAAGATTATATAAATTAATTAATTTACTAACGAATTAGTTTATATCAATTATGTAAGTATGAAATAATTTTTGTAAGAAATTTACTATCATTATCTTGTCATTATTCAAACAAAATTTATTGTATTTTTAACTTTCATAAATATGTGGTTTTGTAATATAGGAAATATATTTCCTAATCTGTCTATATCAATTTCATTATCCCAACTACAACTAAATGGAAAAATACGTTCAAGACAAAAATATGTTTTTAGAACATTAAACCGAATCAATAATTTCTTTTGGATAGTTCATTTGTTGTAGCACAATTATACCTCCTTTAATGTCTGATATACCTTCCATTAAAGTATATTTGTAAATCAAATTATTATCTTCTTTTTCAGTAAGCATTTTATAATTTATAATATTTTTTGTTTTTTGTAGTTTTTTACATACTTTTATAAAGTGTGTTGTTAAAATACACGATACATTTTTATATTTTGTTATGTACCTCATAAAAGATGTTGCGCTTTGTTCTGCTTCTTCTGGATTTGTTCCTGAATATAATTCATCAAATGCACAGAAATGTGTATCTGTTTTATTTACACTAATAGCATCTAGAATTTCTTTACATCTTCTTGCCTCTGCTTGAAATAAGCTATCACGACCAGATGTGTCTGGGATATTTAAATAACAATGAATATAGTTAAATGGTTTAATTTTTGCTGAATCATAAAACCCACAACCAAACTGTTGAGAGATTAAAATATTAATTAATGTCGATTTTAATATAGTTGTTTTTCCTGAAGCATTTGGACCTGTGATTATCATATTTTTTTTAAATTTAATAGTATTTTTAATAGGGTCTGCGTTTTTTAGACTAGCATAATAACTATTTTGTAAAACCGTTTTTTTTGATTCATCTGTAAATAAAGTATAATTCATTTTTCTCTCTAGAATATTTTGTTGTAAGCCTTTTAAACAATCCATATATCCATTAAAACCAAGAGAATACATTATAGCATCATCATAAATTTTGTCTGTATGTAACTCATAAAAGCATTTGAATACATAACCAACTTCTTTTATTTTACTAAAATTAAACATGTTATAATCAGTAATATATTGTATTTTTTGTTGAATTTGTTTAAATATATTCAATTTCTCTCTAACAATCAAATTAAAATCTTTGTGAGTTTGTAGATTTTTTGAATATTCTAGATAATTTTCCATAGAATTAATTGTATGATCAATATAAATTCTGATTTCATTAAAATGATTGTGAATTGTTTTCATATTATTATTAAATCTTACGCAAACCATAAAATTTTGATATATCGAAAATAAATAGAAAGCAGCTGAAATGAAAATATAAAATTTTTCTTGAGCAGTAATTTCATTAAAATTAACTACAAATAGTTTTCCAATAGCATTTTGATTAGCTACAATTTTTAAAACCTCAATATATTCGCTTATAGTAATTTGTAATCCCTTCATTTTAATTATAAAAAATGGAATAATAAGTATTATAATAGGAACTAATAAGGAAATAACAGGAGATAAAAGATTATATATACTCATAAATTGTAGAAACCATTCTGATCTATTTAAAAATTCTAAAATGTCCCATTCAATAAAGTAATATCTTTCTTTGAATCCAGCATCAATTTTTAATTCATTCCATATATCAACAATATTTTTATAATTTTTAGAATAATCTGTATATTTAACTCCTAATGGTTTATATTCTTTTAAAAGTATTTGGTTATCCTTTAAAAAATTAACATCGGGAGTATAAAATTTACATATTTGTTCATTAAGTTTTTTAGAAACATCATTATCATTATCAAAACAAAATGTATAAATAGGATTACATGAAGTATCAATTGTTTCAATTAATTCTAAATCTTTTATAATATTTTTATTTAATTCAACTTTGTTTTTAATATAAAAAATAGGAATCTTAAAATGGTCATTAATTTCATTAATCTTTGATTCAGAACTCATTATATTTTTAATTAGAAATTATAATGAATTAATTTTACGAATAACCTATTTGATACGATAGAAATTTTGATAAGACACCGTATATTTTTTATTTATTTTATCATAAACCTTAATATGATAATTATGGTGGTTACAATTTGAGTTATTTTTTAATATATTAGTTAAATTATTTAAAGCTTCGTCTAAATCAGAAAAAATTAATAATTCACTCCAAAAATTTTCTTCACAAACATCATAATCTTTAATATTTGTTGTTATTATATATAATTTATTATCTTCTGACATATGCTAATATAATTTTTAACCTTTATATACTTTTAAATTTTACTTAAAAATTTTAGATCTCCGGGCATTTCAGTAATTTGTGTATCGTAATGTTCTTCAATTTTTTTAACTTGCATTACATCACGTCTAGTAATAAAATTAATTCCAACACCCTTACGTCCCCATCTACCTGAACGTCCAATTCTATGTAAATAAGTGTGTATACATTTTGGTAAATCAAAATTTATAACAACACTTACTTGTTGAATATCAATACCTCTAGCTGTAACATTTGAAGAAATTAACATTCTGGATGTTCCACTTCTAAAATCATTTAATGCTTTATCACGTTCACCCTTATCCATATTACTATGGATACGACATACTGGGAAGCCGTCTTCACACATGGCTTCATACAAATCTTGAACACGTTTAATGCTGTTACAATAAATAATAGTATGTGATAATGTAATGAATGAAAAAATATCCTTTAGAGTTGTATATTTTTCTCTATCATCATTAAGAGCGATATAGTATTGTGCTATTCCCTCTAAAGTTAATTGTTCTTTTTTAACATAAATTTTTACTGGATTGCGCATAATCTTTTCAGTAATAACATTTATTCCATCTGGTAAAGTTGCACTAAATAAACAAACTTGAACATCAGAATTTAGATATTGAAATATATTATAGACTTGCTCTTTAAAGCCCGAAGACAACATTTCATCTGCTTCATCTAATATAATTAACTTAATAGTTTTACAGCTAAGTCTATCTCTACGCATCATATCATAAACACGTCCAGGACATCCACAAATAATGTGTGGAATATTTTTACTAGAAAAACTACTATTTTCTTCAATAGAAGAACCGCCAAAGAGAGTTTGGATTTTTAATTTATCAATAAAATTACCCAAGTTAGAAATAACCTTAGCAGTTTGTGTTGAAAGTTCTCTAGTAGGTGATAAAATAAGAACTTGAGTAGAAGATTCAGCAACATTTACTCGTTGTAAAGCTCCAATAGTAAATGTTGCTGTCTTACCTGTTCCTGATTGAGCTTGAGCTATAACATCTCTACCATCTATAATAGGTTTTATAGCTCTTTGTTGAATTGGACTTGGTTTTTCAAATCCATACGCAAAAATACCGCGTAAAATGTTAGGTGTAATTTCTAATTCATCCCAATTATATATTACATTTTCTGTGGAATCAAGTATTAATTCCACAGAATTCTTGCTATCAAGTTCGTTGTTTTCTGTTGACATTGTATATAATATTATTAAATCTATTTAAGCGTATTTCGATTAATAATTATATAAATTAAAAAATTGATATAAATATAAAGCAATAAACTATATTACAGTTAGAAATATGACATCAGTAACATTAAGATATACTTTAGAAGAAATTGAAAATATTGTTTTTAAGGGATTTGATTATAGTATACCAGATGATGTAATGGAAAAAATTTCTAATTTGGCTGTTCAGGTAGGTTCTCCCGATTATATTAAAACCCCCGTTTTTAAAAAGCGTGAAAATCCTATGACGGTTGACGCTGGATCTTGTTATAATTCTAGTTCTGTCATTACTAATAAAGATTTACCTAAAAAAAGAAAAGGGCATAAAAATATGGAGATATTGAATGATGAAGATTGGAATTCTATTAGAACTTTTCAAACTACTAAAATTGAATCCAAAATAGGTATTGATGCAGATTTCGATTCAATTAGATCAATTATTAATAAAATAACTGACAAAAATTACACTGATATGTGTAATAAAATTTGTGAAATTATTGATAAATTAGTATCAGAAAATTCTGAATCAAATTTAAGTAGAATTGGTGAAAATATTTTTGAGATTGCTTCATCTAACAGATATTATTCGAAGATTTATGCAGATTTATATAGTTATTTGTCTTCCAAATATAATTTTATTAAAGAACAATATTTACAAAATCTTGATAAATTTACTGATTTATTTAACAACATTGAATATGTAGATCCTAATGAAAATTATGACAAATTCTGTGAAATAAATAAAATAAATGAAAAACGTAAGTCTTTGGCAGCTTTCTATATTAATTTAATGTACTGTGGGATTATTTCAAGATATGAAATTATTACAATCACTAGAAATTTATTGTCAAAAATATATGAATACATTTCAGTAGAAAATAAAAAAAATGAGGTTGAAGAATTAACTGAAACTATTGCGATTTTATACAAAAAAGATTTATATGAGGATGAACAAAATGATATCAGTTATGAAAAGATTGAAGGGTTTACAATTAGTGAAATTATAGAGAAAATAGCAAATAGTAAGGTTAAGGATTATAAGAGTTTAACTAATAAATCGTTGTTTAAGTTCATGGACTTAATTGACATGTAAAATAATTTAATAATTTAATAATTTTTTTATTTTTACACCATTCAAAAATTCATACACTTCGCGTAAATAAATAATCATATAATAATTTAAATAAAAATTACTATATTTAAACAATGCCAACTGATGAAGAAGATATAGCTATATCGTTTTATATACAAGAAATTGAAAAGGATACTGAAAACAATTTTAATATTGATGAAATAATGATGGAAATTGATAATACTGAAATAAATAATGATTTATATATTCCACAAATGATAAACTATCACGAAAATTATACATTAAAAGGACTATTATTAATATGTGAGTATTATGGATTTGCCAAGGAGTTAAAAAATAATAAATGTAATAAAACCCAAATTATTGATTTTTTGGTTTCATTCGAAACTGATAATAATAATACAGATATTGTTTGTAAAAGACAAAATATGTGGTTTTATATTGATCAACTTAAAAATGATAAATTTATGAAGAAATTTGTATTATGGTAAAATAGTAAAATATTTTATATTATATTAAATATAAAATATTTTAATAAAATATATAAATGGTATTATCAAAACTAGATAGTGATGTTAGTTATCCTGAATTAAAAAGTGTTGATTCAGGGGATTTAAAAATGGAAGCTAGTTTATATCAATTAGAAATTAAAGGCATTGATATTATTATTGCCGTTGGAAATTCTAAAAATACTTATGAAGATAAAAATATATTATACTTTCCAATTTATTTAGTTAAATACAATAATAAAGTAATTCAGATTGGTGTATACGAAATTAAATCTTCCGATTATTTGTCTTACCTTGATAAATATAATAACTTAGATATAGAAAAAATGGAAGATCCATTAATCTATTCATTTGTTTCTAAAGAATTCTTGAATAAAACACGATTAAAACCTGATGTACCATTACATAGAATTGATAAAGAAGATGGTGAGCTTTCTCAAGATGAAGAGAATGAAAAAGAAGATGAAGATGAAGATGAAGCTGAAAATTTTGTTGTTGATTATGAAATTCCACCTGAACGTGAAGATATATTTATAAAAATTAAAGGAGCTCCTGTTCCTCCATTATTACCTGAAGAAACACTAAAACAAGCTAAAGACATTCGAGAGAAATATCATGAAAATCCTAAAGATATGTGGGTCAATAAATTTATGAAAAATTATAATTTTAACATACAAGATAATGAAGGTGGTGGTGATTGTTTATTCGCAACAATTAGAGATGCTTTTGCGAGCATATCACAACAAACTAGTGTTAATAAAATTAGAAAAAAATTGTCAGAAGAAGCAACACAAGAACTATTTGATAATTATAAAGAACTATATGATATAAATACAGCATCTATAATAAGAGACACTAATAAAATTAAAGAATTAGCAAATGAATATGCGTTATATAAAGAAAGAATACATCAAACAATTGATAGAAATGAACAAAAAGCAATTACAATGCAAGCAAAAGAGATTAAAACAGAACATGATAGATTGGTTGAAGAGAAAAGAATATCAGCATCTATATTAAAGGAGTATAAATTTATGAAAGGTATTGAAAATCTTGATCAATTTAAACGAACTATAAGACATTGTGATTTTTGGGCTGATACTTGGGCCATATCAACATTAGAGAGAATTTTAAATATAAAATTTATTGTTCTATCAAGTGAAAGTTATAAGGCAAAAGATGAAAAAAATGTTTTACAGTGTGGTCAATTAAATGATAAAATATTAGAACAACGTGGTAGATTTACCCCTGACTTTTATATAATGGTTGATTATACTGGTAATCATTATAAATTAATTACTTATAAGAAAAAAAATATTTTTAAATTTAGTGAAATACCTTATGATATAAAGAAATTGATTTACGAAAAGTGTATGGAAAAAAACGCTGGACCATTTTTCATTATTCCTGATTTTATAAAATTTAAAGCAAGTCAAAAAAAATCAGTAATTAAAGAAGCTCAATATGAAGATCTAACAGAGTCAAAGTTAAGAGGGTTATATAATGATGATATTGTATTTCAATTCTATTCAAAATCTCTTGACAAACCACTTCCTGGAAAAGGTAGTGGAGAGAAAATTCCAAATGATAGATTGCGTGAATATTCAGCATTAGCTTCTATTCCTCAATGGCGTAAAAAATTATCTAATTTTTGGACACAACCTTTTACATTAGATAATCATAAATGGACTTCCGTTGAACATTATTATCAGGGTTCTAAATTTAAGAAGACACACCCTGATTTCTATTTGAGTTTCTCTCTAGATTCTGGAACAGATTTATCAAAAGACCCAGCTATGGCAAAAGCTGCTGGTGGAAATACTGGTAAATTTAAGGGTGAACTTTTAAGACCTGTTGAAGTTACTGCTGATTCAGACTTTTTTGGAAAAAGACAAAAGAGAGAAATGTATGCTGCACAGTATGCGAAGTTTACTCAAAACGAAGATTTAAAAACATTATTATTAGCTACTGGAGATGCTAAATTAACACATTTCATCAGAGGTTCAGAGCCTGAAGTATTTGATGAGTTAATGTTAATTCGTGATAAAATTAGAAAATCCGAAATCTAAAATAAATTACCAAGGGTGTAAATATAAATATTTATATAAAAATTTGTAAATATTTATTATCGTAGAAAATAACATACATAAGGAATATTATAAGTAATAGCACACCATTTACTAAATCCACTACCATGTTGATAAGCCGAAAAACTATAAATATAATTAGAATTAGACATAATGTAAAATTCCTTTAAAGTATTTATTATTTTTTCTTCGCTTGTATTTTTATTTGCTATATGTGTTGTGTCATTAAATATTGCTTTAATTTTAGGATTTTTTTGTAACATTATATTTTTATAATGATTGTTATTTGTTATTAATAATATGTCGTTATCTGTTTCAAATATAAGAGATTTTAACGTATATATAATGTAGTTTATTCTATTATCCAAAATTATATTATTAGTATCATTTAAACATTCGTCTTCTACCCGAATATGTATTACTTTAAAATTATTTTTACTTAAATTTAAACAACTCATCGCATATGTGATTTTATCATTTAAATAATTTGTCGGTTTTAAAATGTTTGCTATATTTTCCTTATGGCTATGTAGTATATATTCTTCATCTGGATGATTAATTAAATATAAATACACATTACCATCATATAATCGTAATGAATTTACATAATTAATTAGAATTTGATCAATATTTTTATATTTATATTTTATTATATTATTATCATTTATGTATAAATAATTTTCCGTTTTAAAAAAAGGTATATTTTTAAAAATTTGCTCATTAATAAATTCATTATTTTCAAAGTATTTTAAATATTTTTTAATAGGATGTTCGTTAATATGGAAACTTATTTTAATATTATATTTTTCTGAAATTTGATACATAAAATAACATGAACGAATAAAATCACCCAACCCTGTTACTTGTTCGTTATTTAAATATTCATATTGGTATACAATATTTATTTTTTTGATTAAACGGCTAATCTGGGGTTTGGTGGTATCTTCTGGTTTAATATTTTCTAAAAAATCCCATTCGGTTTTTTTTTGTAAAGCATTTAATGTTTTAATATGTAATACATTATCTATATTATGATATTCTTGTATTTGTTCAATAACATCTATTTTTTGCTGTAATGTATTATTAATATTATATTTTTTAATTAATTTTGTTTTTTTAGTTTCATAATTATTAGTTTTTTTTACAATCTTATTTAATCTAATTAACTCATTTATATTGTGTTTTTTTTGTTGTTCCATAAAGCTATTAAGCATTTTATATAGAAATCATATTAAAATATTTGTATATTAACCAAAAATTTTTTTAAAACATCCTTTTGGTTTTAAACTCTTTGAATAACTTAATAAGCTAATTAAAGCATCGATTTGAATTAAAAATTCAGATTGTTTTTCTTTATCAATTTTTATTTTTTTCTCAATAACTAAAACATGAAGAAAATATTTGAGTAATTCACCTGTAACACTAGCACGTTTATTAGTGTCAACCTTAACATTTTTTAAAGAATAAATAAATTTATAAATGCTTTGCATAACTATAATAAGATTTGGAATATCCTTACTATCTATTTTACCATCCTTAATCGTTCCAATTATAGCCTTTTCAATATCAGTTAATATATTTGGTTTTAGAGTGATAATACTATTTATTATGCTAATTACTTCCGGTGTAAGAGGTATAGAAACATTATTTGTCATGTATTCATTTTCAAGTGATTTTTTTACTAAATCAATAAAGGTTTGTTCAGTTACGTTTGAAACTATATTTGTAATAATTTCTATAGGAGAAGATATAGTAGGAACAATAACATTATTATCTTCAGTTATGTTTGAAACTATATTTGTAGTAATTTCTATAGGAGAAGATGTAGTAGGTTCTATAACATCATTATCTTCACTTATGTTTGAAACTATATTTGTAGTAATTTCTATAGGAGAAGATGTAGTAGGTTCTATAACATCATTATCTTCACTTATGTTTGAAACTATATTTGTAGTAATTTCTATAGGAGAAGATGTAGTAGG
>Ga0255214_1000256_pt1 | contig 14022 bp, 12 predicted proteins | sample Miss_Law_RepB_8d_FD_189951 | JGI IMG/M metagenome (GOLD analysis project Ga0255214, IMG submission 189951) | Freshwater microbial communities from Mississippi River, Louisiana, United States - Miss_Law_RepB_8d | ecosystem: Environmental > Aquatic > Freshwater > River | place: USA: Louisiana... | reverse complement strand
CCCATCAGGCTCTTGCCCGGAATGGTCTCAACCACCCGAATCGAGACCAGCGACAAGGCCCGGGCAAGGTCCTTGGACAGGTTGACGATCTGACTGCCCTTGATGCCGGTGGCCGGTTCGATCTCGTAACGGGTGATCACCGGACCTGGATAGGCCGCAACCACATTGGCCGCAACGTTGAAATCGGCAAGCTTCTTTTCGATCAGACGCGAGGTGTACTCGAGCGTATCGGCAGAGACAGATTCCTGGACCACCGGTGGCGGATCGAGCAGGGACAGCGCCGGCAGTTCGGTATCGGCCGGCAGATCGGCAAACAACTGCACCTGGCGCTCTGCAACCACACGCTCGGAGAGCTCGATCGGCGGCAACTGCGGCTCGATGCGAAGTGGCGCGGGATCGTCATCGAAAATGCGGCGCTTCTCTTCAACCTGCACTTCACGTTCGATAGCCGCGACCTCGCCGATGCGCCGATCGCGTCGGGCAGAGATTGCGTTACCCAGCGCGAGTACCGTTTGTTCAATGAATAGACCGATCACCTCAAAGATCGCAAGCCAGGAGACACCAATCCACAAGCTGAATCCTGCGGCGATCGCAACAAACAGCGTCAACGTGCCGCCCGTGGGGCCTAGCGCGAGAAACAAGGGATCGGACACCAACTCGCCGACGATCCCGCCTGGCGCCAACGGCAAGGCCAGCGTCAGGCTGTGCATCCTTGCCGACTCAAGTCCGACGCAACCGAGCAGCAGCATCCCGAAGCCCAGCCAGCGCTCCCAGGCAAACCGTTGTCCGTCGGGCGGACGGTCATCGCTACCAGTCAGCGCAAGTCCAGGCCGCAGCCGCCGATAGCCACGCGCAACACTGGCCACGCAAAGGCCGATCAGCAGGTAGGAGGATGTCCCGAACAGGTAAAGAAGCAGATCCGCGAACCAGGCCCCAACCCTTCCACCGGCGTTCTGGATATTTTGCGAGGCCACCGCATGCGACCAACCCGGATCGGCACGGTCATAGGTGAACAGAATCAGCAGCAAAAACAGACCAAACGCGACCTCGAGGATCCAGAAAGCCTCGCGAATCAGCTCGACGGCTCGCTCCGGCAGTCCGAATCCGGACACCATACTGCGACGCATCGCAGCTGATCCGCCCGAAGCCGCTACGCGCGCCATCGTCTCAGCGCCCCGTGAATGTGCCCACTGGCACAGTTAGAAAAGTCGACAACATGGCGCAATCAAGGATGTTTTTGGTCAACGTCAGTCCGGGGCGACAATCAGGATTGCCTATAATTTCGCACAAAGCACGCTGCAAATCAAAAATCAGATGAACATCTTCACGTAAATACATGATTTGACGGCATTTTTGCAACGATTTTCGCGAAAGAACCCGATGAGCACAGCCAAGCACTGCCGAGTCCTGATCCTCGGCTCCGGCCCCGCCGGTTACACCGCCGCCGTTTATGCGGCTCGCGCCAACCTGAATCCGGTGCTGATCACAGGCCTTGCCCAGGGCGGTCAACTGATGACCACGACCGATGTGGACAACTGGCCCGCGGACGCCGATGGCGTGCAGGGACCGGACCTGATGGCCCGCTTTCAGGCACACGCAGAGCGCTTCAATACCGAAATCATCTTCGACCACATCCATACGGCGAAGCTGGACGAAAAGCCCTTGCGACTGATTGGCGACTCCGGCGAGTACACCGCCGATGCACTGATCATCGCAACCGGCGCCTCCGCCAAATATCTTGGTCTGCCCTCTGAGCAGGCTTTCAGCGGCAAGGGGGTGTCAGCCTGCGCGACCTGTGACGGCTTCTTTTATCGCGGCCAGGATGTGGCGGTGATCGGCGGTGGCAATACCGCTGTCGAGGAGGCGCTCTATCTGTCGAACATCGCCCGCAAGGTCACCGTCGTGCATCGTCGTGACAAGTTCCGCGCCGAGCCGATCCTGATTGACAAGCTGATGGACAAGACCCGCAACGGCAATGTCGAAGTGCGCTGGTTCAACGAACTCGACGAGGTGCTTGGCGACGACAGCGGCGTGACTGGCGTGCGCCTGCGCGACAAGCAGAGCGGCCAGAGCAGCGACATCGACCTGCAGGGAGTGTTCATCGCCATCGGACATGCGCCAAACACCGAACTGTTCACCGGTCAGCTCGACATGAACAATGGCTACATCATCACGCGTGGTGGCCTTCAGGGGCAGGCAACTGCCACCAGCGTACCGGGCGTGTTCGCCGCCGGCGATGTGCAGGACCATGTGTATCGGCAGGCGATCACCAGCGCCGGCACCGGCTGCATGGCGGCGTTGGATGCGCAGCGCTACCTCGAGTCACTGGAGGACTGATCCGGCTAGCCAGCCGGATCAGCCGGCCCGCGATGAAGAGCTTTGCCGAACTTGGCAAGCTCAAACAGGCGCTGCAGGCCAGGGAGCAGGCCGAGCGCGAGGCGCGTGCGCGAGCGAGGGCGCAACGCGAGCGCCAGGAGCGAGAGGCTCGTGTCTTTCGCGATGCGCTCGGTGATGTGAAGCCGATCAAGGCGACCGGACGGGTTCAGCATGCACCGGAACCCCCTGCCCCGCACCCGATCCAGCGCGAACGCGACGAACGCGAGGCCTTACAGGCCTCGCTCTCGGACGAAATCGACATCGAACGTTTGCTCGATGTCGATGAATCGCTGTCGTATCGGCGCGAGGGCGTCGGCTCGGATGTACTGGCACGCCTGCGCCGTGGTCACTGGGTCGTGCAGGCGCAACTTGACCTGCATGGCCTGCGGGTCGACGAGGCACGCGAAGCATTGGTCGCCTTCATCGCGCAGGCCTTGAAACGCGGCCAGCGTTGCCTGCGGGTGATCCACGGCAAGGGCCTGGGATCGATCGGCAAGGAGCCAGTCCTCAAGGGCAAGGTGCTCAAGTGGCTGGTTCAGCGCGACGAGGTGATCGCCTTTTGCCAGGCACGACCGACCGATGGTGGCGCCGGCGTGCTGATCGTGTTGCTGCGCGCCGGCAGCTAATCGACTGGCCCGATCAGCTCAGCCCAGCCCCACACAGCCCCACTCAGCCCAGCTCAGCTCAGATCGCACACACGCCCGCAGCGGCCGGCTCACCGTCACTGGCCGCGCCAACCGGTTTCTTTTGCATCGGCTGCACACCGTTGCGCACCGAGATGATCTCGGCAAGGATCGAAACCGCGATTTCAGCGGGTGTGCGACTGCCGATGTGTAACCCGATCGGACCATGAAGGCGCTCGATCTCTCCCGCCGACAGATCGAACATCGCGAGCCGCTCGCGTCGCTTGGCATTGTTGGCTCGTGAACCCAGTGCTCCGACATAGAACGCCGGTGACTTCAGGGCCTCCAGCAGTGCCAGATCATCAAGCTTCGGGTCGTGCGTCAACGCGACGATCGCCGTATTCGCATCCGGGCGAAACTCATTGACGACATCATCCGGCATGCCAGGCAAATAGGAAACGTCGGGCAGCTCCAGCGTCGAAAAATACTCCTCGCGCGGATCGCAGACGAACACTTGAAAATCGACCGCTCCTGCCATCTGCGCGAGCACGCGTGACAACTGGCCCGCACCGATCATCAACAACCGATAGCGAGGCCCGAAGACCGTGCGCAGCTGGCGGCCATCAAAGGAGAGCTCTTCACCGCGGGTTGCGGACTCGAGGGTGACCTTGCCAGTTTGCAGATCGAGGCAGCGGGCGATCAGCTCGTGCGCCGCCGTACGGCGCAGCATGTCTTCGATCCAGCCGGTTTCAATGACAGGCTCTTGCACCAGTTCGAGTGTGCCGCCGCAGGGCAATCCGAAGCGGGCGGCCTCATCGCGCGACACGCCATAGGTCACCAGACCGGCCTTGTCGGGCTGCCCGCTCTTGCGTACCCGATCAATCATGTCGTCTTCGACGCAGCCTCCGGAGACCGAGCCGACGACTCTGCCGTCGTCACAAATCGCCAGCAGTGCGCCCGGTGGCCGGGGTGCCGAACCCCAGGTCTGAATCACCGTCACCAGGCTCACTCGATGCCCGGCACGGGTCCATTCGAGCGTGCGCTCGAGTACTTCACGATCGATACTGTCCATTACGATTCTCCACGACAGGCGTCCGAATCTACCTGATCGTTCAATTTTCCCCGATCCCAGCCCTCGACGCGACGCCCAAGTCGCTGCTCCAGCGCGACGATGTCCTGCGGCGTGTCTAGGTCGACGACGGTATGGTCATTCGGCGCCTCGAAGCTTGCCACGACTTGTCGGTTTCGGTCGATAAACCCGCGCAGGCCCGCGGTTTCGTCATCGGCCAGCAAGACCTCATCGACGACCGATCGCTCAACGACGACCGGATTGCCGCGCAGGCCCTGTGCGCGCGGCACCAGCACGCGCCGACCGGCGGGCCTCGCCGCGAATGCCGCGAGCAGCCCTGAGATGTCTTGGGGCTCCAGCAAAGGGAGATCTCCGAGGACGACCAGAACCGGATCGGCATCGGGCGCAAGCGCGCGCAAACCAGCGAGCACCGAGCTTTGCTGCCCAGCCTGATAACCCGCATGGTGAAGCACCCGAGCCGAACAGCCCTCAAGCACTGGTGCGATCTGCGTCGCATGATGACCAAGCACGACCACCACGTCGCTGACACCGGCCTCATGCAGCACCCGCAAGGTGCGCCGGACCAACGGTTCGCCATCAATCTCGAGCAACAGCTTGATGATGCCTCGCATCCGACTGGCAAAACCGGCCGCCAGCAGCACCGCCGCGGGACGCGAAGCGGCTTGTTGTCGCGCCACACTCATGCCGACCCACTCCTTGCTGTGGTCAGCGCCTGCGCCGCCGCGTGCGCTGACGCCCAGGCCCATTGAAAGTTGTAGCCGCCAAGCCAGCCTGTGACATCGAGCACCTCACCAATGAAATACAGCCCGCGTACGGTGCGCGATTGCATCGTGCGTGGATCGATCTCGCGGGTATCGACCCCACCGGCGGTGACCTCAGCCTTGCGGTATCCCTCCGAGCCGCTCGGCGTCAATTGCCAGCCGTGGACCGACTCGGTCAGGCGCTGCAGATCCCGCTTGCCGAGCTCGGCCACCCGCGCAGATGGCTGCAGACGCGGCTCGGCAATGCTCAGATGCTCGAGCCATTCCTGCGCGAGCCGCCGCGGCATGCACTGCGCGAGCACCCCGGCCAACTGCTGACGCCCCGAGGCACGCGCCGCCTCGAGCGCCGTATCCAGCGCACTGCCCGGTGCGAGGTCGACCCGCACGGGTTGCCCGGGCCTCCAGAACGTCGACACCTGCAGCATTGCCGGTCCGGACAGCCCGCGATGCGTGAACAACAGATCTTCGTCAAACACCGGCGAGTGCGCGCTGGCCGGCGTGCCGATCGAGACCTGCACCGCAATACCAGCCAGACGCGCGAACGCCTGCCATTGCGCCGGATCGAATACCAGCGGAACCAGCGCCGGACGCGGCTCGATGACCTTCAGGCCGAAGCGACGCGCCAGACGAAAGCCAAAGTCGCTTGCACCAATCTTCGGGATCGACAGCCCGCCAGTCGCCACGACCAGGGCGTCGGCAGCGATGCGCCCGCTGTCGGTATCGAGCAGGAATCGATGCCCAGACGCCCCCGCATCGCCAACGGCCCGCTGCTCAAGCAAAACTTCTTGAACCGCACAGCCGGTGCGCCACTGCACCGCGCCGCGCTGCGTCTCGGCGCGCAGCATCGTGATGATCTGCTCGCTGCTGTCATCGCAGAACAGCTGCCCTTTGTGCTTTTCGTGGAAACTGATGCGATGGCTGCGCACCAGGTCGATAAAGCGGCTCGGCGGATACTCGCGCAAGGCAGCGCGGGCAAAGCGCGGATTCTCGCTGGCGTAGCGCTCCAGCCGATCACCCTGCAGGTTCGTGAAATTGCAGCGCCCGCCACCGGAGATGCGGATCTTCTCGCCGATACGCTGCGCATGATCGATCAGAACGGTCCGAGCACCCTGCTGCGCGACGATGCCGGCACAGAACATGCCGGCCGCTCCGGCCCCAATGATCGCGACATCAAACCGTTCCATGGAGATGCGCCCCGCCAAGGCAGGGCGCGCCGATCTCGCCGTGGCCGATCAGATCGCCGATTCGCCGGTCTCGCCGGTACGGATCCGAATCACTTGCTCGACTGTGGACACAAAGATCTTGCCGTCGCCGATGCGCCCGGTGCGCGCTGCCTTGCAGATTGCATCGATCGCACCCTCAAGGCTGGACTCCGGAATAATGACCTCAACCTTGATCTTGGGCAGAAAATCCACGACATACTCAGCACCACGATACAGCTCGGTATGCCCTTTCTGGCGGCCAAAACCCTTGCACTCGGTAACCGTCAGGCCGGTGACTCCAACTTCGGCAAGCGCTTCTCGTACTTCGTCCAGCTTGAACGGCTTGATGATCGCGGTGATGCGTTTCATGAGTTCTCCTGTGCCCTGGAATTCGGATCAATCCCGGTATTTCGACGTGATCGGATAGCGCCAATCGCGCCCGAAGCCACGCCGCGTGACACGAATGCCAACCGGTGACTGGCGGCGCTTGTACTCGCTGATGCGAATCAGACGCACGACGCGATCAATGTCCTCGCGTGAGTAACCCGCGGCGAGTATCTCTGCGACGCTGCGGTTCTCCTCCATGTACATCTGCATGATGCCATCAAGCACCTCGTACTCGGGTAATGAATCCTGATCGACCTGGTCCGGGCGCAACTCGGCGCTTGGCGGTCGCGTGATGATGCGCTCCGGAATCACCTCGGAGACCGTATTGCGATACCGCGAAAGCCGGTAAACCATCGTCTTGGCGATGTCTTTAATGACCGCGAATCCGCCCGCCATATCGCCATACAGAGTGCAGTAGCCGACCGCCATCTCGCTCTTATTGCCAGTGGTCAGAACAATCGAGCCGTACTTGTTGGACAAGGCCATCAGCAAAGTGCCGCGGATGCGGGCCTGGATATTCTCCTCGGTGGTGTCGGCGCTCAGCCCTTGGAACTCGTCGGCTAGCATGTTCTGGAACGCATCGAATGCCGGCCGGATCGGGATCTCGTCGTAGCGCACGCCCAGGCGTTCGGCCATGTCACGCGCATCGATCCAGGAGATGTCGGCGGTGTAGCGTGAGGGCATCATCACCGCCCGGACCTTGTCAGCGCCCAGGGCATCGACCGCAATGGCCAGCGTCAGCGCCGAATCGATCCCGCCGGACAAACCGATGAGGGCGCCCGGGAATCCATTCTTGCCCAAATAGTCGCGCACCCCGAGCACCAGGGCCGAGTACACCTGATGCTCCAGCGGCATCAGCGCTTCGATGCGTTCGCCGCGCAAGTTGGGCTCGCCGTTGTCCAGCACCACCTCAGCCAGCACCAGGTCGGGAGCGAACGCGTGCCCCTGTCCGGCCAACTCGCCCTGCCGATCAAGCACGAACGAAAGACCGTCGAACACCAGTTCGTCCTGGCCTCCGACCAGATTGGCCGCAAGCATCGGCATACCCTGGAGCGTGACGTTCTCTCGCGCCGTATCCAGTCGCGAGTGCTGCTTGTTCAGGTGATAGGGCGAGGCGTTGAGCACCAGCAGCACCTGTGCGCCGGCTGCGCGAGAGGACTCGGGTGCGTGCCGGAACCAGAAGTCTTCGCAGATGACTACCCCGAAGCGCACGCCCTGGACGTCGAACACCAGCGGCCGATTGGATGGCTCGAAGTAGCGCTCCTCGTCGAACACATCATAGTTGGGCAGGTCGTGCTTGAAATACTCGCCGACCTGCGCGCCGCGATGCAAAAGCACCGCTGCGTTGTAGCGCAGTCCGTCTCGACGAACCGGCGTGCCGACCAGCAGATGCATGTCCAGCTGGGCGGTTTGTTCGGCGATCCACGACAGTGCAGCATTGCACTTGTCATAGAATGCGCCGCGAAGCAGCAAGTCTTCGGGTGGATAGCCGCAAAGCGAGAGCTCCGGCGTCAACAGCACGGAAACACCCCTGGCCGCTGCGTCGCGGGCTGCCTGCACGATACGCTGCGCATTACCGTCGAAATCGCCGACGGTTTGGTTCAGTTGCGCGGCCGCGATTCTGAGAGCCATGTTGTGATGGGGCGCTGTTGATTTGAACGGGCTGAATTATCGCACGCGACTGATCGAGGACCTCGGTCTGATCGGCCGGGATCACTGGGACGGTCTGGTGCGCGCTTCGATGCGTTGCGCCGACCCCGCCAGTGCGAGTTGCCATCCGACCGATGGATTGTCGAGCGGACAGCCCGATCCTTTGCTGCCGGCCTTCCTGCGCTATGACTTTCTGCACACCTTGCAACACACCGGCTGCGTCGGTCCAGGTACCGGCTGGCAGCCACTGTTCCTGACTCTGTGGCACAACAAGCAGCTGCTCGCGGCAACCCCTTTGTATGCGAAGGCGCATTCGTACGGCGAATATGTGTTCGACTGGGCCTGGGCGGACGCCTACGAGCGACATGGGCTGCAGTACTACCCGAAGCTATTGAGCGCAATTCCGTTCACGCCGGTGACCGGTCCGCGGCTGTTGGCGGTCGATGCGCAGGCGCAAGGCGCACTCATCGACGCCCTGCTCGAGCAGGCACGCGAATCTCGGCTCTCGTCTTTGCACCTGCTGTATCCACGCGCTGACGAAGCTGAAGCGCTGCGCGCTGCCGGCCTGATGCTGCGCCGCTCAGTGCAGTTTCACTGGCGCAATGACCGATACCCGGATTTCGAGTCGTTCCTGGCGACACTGGCGCAACCCAAGCGCAAGAAGATCCGAGCCGAGCGCCGCAAGGTCGCACAGGCCGGGATCACTTTCGAGCGGCTCGTCGGTGGGGCAATCGAGCAGCGCCACTGGGAGTTCTTCGCGCGCTGCTATGGCAACACCTACGCCGAGCATCATTCAAGTCCCTACCTGAACCAGGCTTTCTTCGAGAGGATTGGCCACACGATGCCGGAAAACCTGGTGCTGATCCTTGCTAAGCGCGGCGATCAGCCCATCGCGGCCAGCCTGCTGGTGCGGGACGCAGACCGGTTGTACGGGCGCTACTGGGGGGCAATCGAACGGGTGGACTGTCTGCACTTCGAGACTGCCTACTACCAAGCGATCGAAGCGGCGATCGATCTGGGCGCGGGCGTCCTGGAAGGCGGCGCCCAAGGCGAGCACAAGATGGCACGCGGATTTCTTCCCGAGGCCACCTGCTCGGCCCACTGGCTGGCGGAACCCGCGTTCGCCGATGCCGTCGACCGGTTCCTGTCCCGAGAAGGCAATGCCATGGCTGGCTATATCGACGAACTGCGCGAGCGCAGTCCGTTCATCGCGGGTTCGCGCTGAGCCGCTCCGGCTGCACAAGTCCCTGGGCCTGTCAACGCGCCGGCTGCGCCCTAGCTGGCGATCAAGCTCAAAAATTGGGCTTAACCTTGGCGCTCTGGTAGCGCGCGATGCCCTCGAGGATCTCGGTTGCGGCCGACTCCGGACCTTCCCAGCCGACAACCTTGACCCATTTGCCCGGCTCAAGATCCTTGTAGTGCTCGAAAAAGTGGCGGATCTGATCCAAACGCTCGCGGTTGATATCCTCGGGCCGGCGCCAGTGACGATACCAGGGCAGGATCTTGTCCAGCGGCACAGCCAGCAGTTTGGCGTCGCCTCCAGCCTCGTCCTCCATCTTGAGCATGCCGATCGGCCGGCAACGCACGACCACACCGGGTTGTAAGGGATAGGGCGTGATCACCAGGACGTCGACCGGATCGCCATCGTCGGAGATCGTGTGCGGGATGTAGCCGTAATTGCACGGGTAGTGCATCGCAGTGCCGATAAATCGATCGACGAACAGTGCACCGGTCTGCTTGTCGACCTCGTATTTGATCGGGTCGGCATTCATCGGGATCTCGATGATCACGTTGAAGTCATTCGGAATGTCCCGTCCGGAATCGACGCGGTCGAGAATCATGGCCTGATGAGCTCCTGTAGTTGACGGCGCGAATGCGTGACCGCGCTTGCCGCGGACGAATAAAGCGCAGTTTTGATGATCATGATTGTAGCGAGTTTTTGTGCACTGCACCATATGCAGCGCACCCAATCCCACCCCGCCCTGCCGCTAAAATCCCGTTAGATCCGACCTAGCCGATCGCCTCCATGGCAAGCGCCATCCCACATCCTCTTTGATGAACTCCAATGCTTCAAGCTCCAATCAAACACCTGCACTTCATCAACAACGCGGCGGTCGCCGCAGCCACCGGAGACTCCATTCCAGTTTTCGATCCTTCCGACGGCTCGGTCTTCGCTCAACTGGCGCGCGGCACAGCGCCCGATATCGACAGGGCCGTTATCGCAGCGCGGCGTTCCGCCGACGGCGTCTGGGGCAAAACCACCCCCGCCGAGCGTGGTCGAATCCTTGCGCGCTGGGGGCTGTTGGTTGCTGACGCCGTGGCGGAACTCGGCGCGCTCGAGTCGCGCGACACCGGCAAACCGATCCGCCAGGGCCTGGCCGATGCCAACGCGCTGGCGCGCTACTTCGAGTTCTACGGCGGAGCGGCCGACAAACTGCACGGCCAGACGATTCCGTACCAGAACGGCTACACCGTGCTGACCATTCGCGAACCGCACGGTGTGACCGGACACATTATTCCGTGGAACTATCCGATGCAGATCTTCGGACGCTCGGTTGGCGCCGCGCTGGCTGCCGGCAACGCCTGCGTCGTCAAGCCAGCCGAGGACGCCTGCCTGTCGCTGCTCAGAGTTGCCGAACTCGGCGCGCAAGCCGGGCTGCCGCCAGGTGCGCTGAACATCGTCACCGGCCTGGGCGTCGAGGCGGGCCAGGCACTGGCCGATCATCCTGGAATCGACCATATTTCGTTTACCGGATCGCCGGAAACCGGCAAGCGGGTGGCACAGTCGGCTGCTGCGCACCACTGCCCGGTGACGCTCGAGTTGGGCGGCAAGTCTCCGCAAATCGTGTTCGAGGACGCTGACCTGGACGCAGCACTGCCGGTGCTTGTCAACGCGATCATCCAAAACTGCGGACAGACCTGCTCGGCTGGCAGCCGCGTGCTGATCGCCGCTGGCATCTACGACCGGCTGATCAGCCTGCTGGCTGAACGTTTTCAGGCATTGCGGGTCGGTCCATCGTCCAGTGACCTGGACCTCGGGCCCTTGATTAACGAAAAACAACTGCACCGCGTGCGCGAGTATCTTGACGCCGCGCGGGCCAGTGGCCTGGAGATCGCGGCTACTGGCGCAGTGCTACCTGAGGTACCAGCGGGCGGCTTCTACCAGGCGCCGGCCCTGCTGACATCGGTCCCGAGCAACAGCTTGCTGTTCCAGCAGGAAGTGTTCGGCCCGGTTCTGGTCGCTACCCGATTTCAGGACGAAGCACAGGCCTTGGCGCTAGCCAATGACTCTCCCTACGGACTGGTCGCCGGCGTCTGGACCCGTGATGGCGCACGGCAAATGCGCATGGCCCGCGGAATCCGCACCGGCCAGGTCTTTTTAAACAACTACGGAGCTGGCGGCGGCGTCGAACTGCCGTTCGGTGGTGTCAAGCAAAGCGGCTACGGCCGTGAAAAAGGCTTCGAGGCGCTGTATGGATTCACCACGCTCAAGACCATCGCGATGCGTCACGACTGACACGGTACCGCGACGCGCAAAACACCGACCAAACAATCTGAGGGGAAAACATCACCATGAGACTTAAGGGAAAGGTCGCCATTGTCACCGGGGCCGGATCCGGCTTCGGTCAGGGTATCGCCGAACGATTTGCCGCCGAAGGCGCGAGGGTCATCGTCAACGACATCCACGCCGACAACGGCGAGAGGGTCGCTTCATCGATCCGAGCCGGCGGCGGTCAGGCATGCTTTGTGGCAGCCGACGTCTCACGCGGCGAGCAAGTGCAGGCACTTCTCAAGGCAAGTCTGGACGCCTACGGAGCACTGCACATTGTCATCAACAACGCCGGCGTGTCACATCGCAACCAGTCATTGCTGACCGTCTCCGAGCAGGAGTTCGACCGCGTCTTCTCAGTCAACGTCAAGAGCATCTACTGGAGTGCGCACCACATCGCCCCCTATTTCATCGCTCACGGCGGCGGCTGCTTCGTGAACATCGCGTCCACTGCCGGGGTACGCCCGCGCCCCGGACTCGTCTGGTACAACAGCAGCAAGGGAGCGGCGATCACCGCTTCCAAGGCCATGGCCGTTGAACTCGCTCCGCACAAGATCCGGGTCAATGTGATCAACCCAGTGGCCGGTGACACGCCGCTGCTGGCAACTTTCATGGGGGAGGATACCCCGGAGCTGCGCGCCAAATTCGTCTCGTCGATTCCGTTGGGCCGACTATCGACGCCGACCGATGTCGCCAACGCCGCCCTTTACCTGGCCAGCGACGAAGCCGAGTTCATCACCGGCGCCTGTCTTGAGGTGGACGGCGGACGTTGCGTCTGAGCCTGGCAAGCACCGGTGCAGGCGGTCAGTCCGATTTCGCGCGCAACAAAGCCGCAGCGCGGTAATGTCCCAAGGCGTCCTCGGGGCGTTCCAGCGCCTCATTAAGTTCGGCCATTGCCAGGTGCCCGGAAACCGTCTCGGCGCGCAGCAGGCTGCGCCGAAGGAACTCTTCGGCCTTGCCCCACAGAGCCGCGTTCATACATAGCCTCCCGAGAGCGAGCGTCAGCGCACCCTCGTCGCCGTAGCGTGCCAGCCAGCGTTCCGCATGTTCAATGCGCTCGCGAGCCGGAATCTGATCCAGCCCGACATAGGCGGCCAGCAGAATTGCCGAGAACTCCTTGTCCATCGCCGATTCAATCAGCTTGCGGGCATGGTTCTGATCACCGGCTCGCGCCAGTGCACTGGCGGCAGCTTCGACGGTCTCGGGTAATTCTCGCTCAAAACCCTTGAGCTCCCGAAGCGCCTCGCGCACTGTCGCGACATCCCTGCCTTCTGCGGAGAACAAACCCCGGCAAGCCCTGACCCGCAAAGCCCGAATTACGCTGTCCGGCAAGGCATCACGTTTTTCCAGCATTCGAAGCACCTGCAGAACCCGTGCCCAGTCGCCAGACTGTTCATGAGCACGCAAAGCGGCGCGCATCGAGTGGATGTGGCCTAGCCCTCCACCCCGCAATCGCTCCAGCGCGAGCAGCGCTCGCGCCGGATCGTGCTCGTCCAGCGCGAACTCGGCCGCCAGCATCAGCTCGGCCTGCGCGCTGTTCTTCTCGCCTTCGGCGAGCTCCATCCAATGATCGCGGCGCTCGGTCTGCTGCATCCGATGCGCGGCACGGGCCGCGAGCAGTGCACCGGCACCGGCAAGTTCGTCGTCTTCGCGTGCCTGTTTGGCAAGACGTTCGGCACGCCCGAAACGGCCCTCGAAAAACGCAAGCATCGCGTCGCGCAGCGCAATGCGCGCCGTTCCGCTGCGTCGGCGTTGCCGGTACTGCCGAACCCGGGTCGGCAGATCAAAGGCCTTGCCGGTTGCGATCAGCGCCAGATGCAGCAGCAAAAACAAAACCAGAAGCGCCAAGACCGCGAAATTCACCGACATGTCGACGCGGTAAGGCGGCCAAAGAATGGCCACATTGCCATGGTTAAATCGCATCAAAATCGCCAGGGCCACCCCCAGCGACACGATCAGAAAAATCCGGATCAGCCAGCGCATCGCCTGCACCTAGCGCCGCGCATCGCGCGCCGCTCGCGCGGCACGCACGGCAGACAAGGTGTCTGCCAGCGAAGGCATCTCCAGGGCGATCGTGCTGGCCCGCAACTGCCGCAAGGCTGCAAGCGCACTGGCAACACCGCGCTGATCGACGTCGTAGTACTTGCCGATCCAGTCGATCGTGAGATCCAGATCCGACCGAAAAACCTGCTCATTACGTGCCAGCAACGCGATTCGCGCCGACAACAATCGCAAGCGGATATTCTCGCGAACAAAATACCGCTCCTCAGGCGCCAGCAGCATCACCTCAGGCGCGTCGATACGGCTCACACGAAATAGCTGCGACAACTCGCCAAGAAAAGCCTGCCAGCCCTCCCGGCCCGCATCCGCAATTCGGGAAAGC
>Ga0255214_1000252_pt1 | contig 14194 bp, 11 predicted proteins | sample Miss_Law_RepB_8d_FD_189951 | JGI IMG/M metagenome (GOLD analysis project Ga0255214, IMG submission 189951) | Freshwater microbial communities from Mississippi River, Louisiana, United States - Miss_Law_RepB_8d | ecosystem: Environmental > Aquatic > Freshwater > River | place: USA: Louisiana... | reverse complement strand
GGCGCAAAGGTGTAGAAGTCGGGGCAGCGGTCCGGAGGTCGCAGGGCCGGAAACGCAAGCCCGCCATACTCGCCGGGCAGCGCCCGCCCAGCCCCGAAACACAGCGTCGCGCGGACCGCCAGGCCACTGTCACCGGTCAGATCGACGCCGACGAAGACCGCAGATTTTCCCTGGCGCAGAACGCTTGGTGTGATCTGTAGCATGCCGGTCGCCGGGCCGATGAACGCGAACTGCGCCGAGCGCAGCGGCGGCAAACTGGGATTCGCGCGCAGCGTCGCCGCCAGGCAAAGCGCGGCCGACAATCCACCGTAGGCGGTGCGTCCCTGCAGCCAGTCGGGTGCCAGGGTGATCGAGAACGTATCACCATCGGCCTCAAGGCCGTCCAGCAGTTGCGAAAACCCGGTCAGGCCCGGTTCGTGGGAATCATCCATCCCGGCGCGCCTGCGAAGAGATCGCGAGCGCCGCGCCGTCAGAGCCATCGATGTCTGCGCCCGGCGCTTGCGACTGTTGCGGATCCGACAGCACCGCCACTGCGTCGGCCGCAATCACGCCCTGCCCAAGCGGCAGCACGAACAGCGGATTGATCTCGGCCTCGATGAGCCGGTCGCCGAGTTGCGAGGCCATCCGCGAGAAGGCGACGATCGCCTCGGCCAGAGCCTGCTGGTCGGCCAGCGGACGACTGCGAAAACCATTCAACAGCGGCCAGCCCTTGAGCTCGCGCATCATCGCGTGCGCCTCGACCAGGCTCAAAGCCCCATGCTCTGGCAGCAGGCGGATCGTGCTGTCGCCAAACAACTCGGCGGTGACGCCGCCGAATCCCAGCAGCATCACCATGCCCAGCGGATCGCGCCGAATGCCGAGCAGCAGTTCGACCCCGCCGCGCACCATCTTTTGCACCAGGAAGCGGCGCGGCGTGTCGCCCGCCGCTGCCGAGACGGCAACGGCCATTGCAGCCATGGCCTCAGGCAGATGCCGGGGCTCCAGGTTGATCGCCACGCCGCCCACGTCACTCTTGTGCAGGATGGTGTTCGACAGGATCTTCAGAGCCACCTGCCCGCCCATCTCCTGCGCGCTCTTGCAGGCTTGCGCCGGCGAGGACACCTCCACGGATGGCGGAAAGCGCAGGCCGAAGCGCTCGAACAACTGCCGCGCCTGCGCCTCATCGAGCGCGCCGACAGGCAAGACCCCGAGCTCCACCGGAACAAGGGCCGGGGCGGGTAAACGCCGCGCCCGCCGATGCTGTTCGGCCTGCAGCATGCCGTTCAGAGCCGCCGCGCAGCTTTCCGCTGCCACATACGACGGCACGCCGCTACGGGTCAGCAAGGCGCCGACCTGCGGCGCATGCGGACTCAGGTAGGCGATCACGGGTTTGTCCGACGACGGCAGGCAGTCGCGGATCGCGTCAGCCATCAGCGACGGCATGGCCAGACTCGATGATCCGACGATGATCACCAGTGCGTCGTAGCTCTCGCTGGCCAGCAATGCCCGGATGGCGCTGCGCAACAGGTCCGGCTGCAGCCCGGCCAGGGTCACATCGATCGGATTGCGATCCAGCCGCGCATGGTCGCCGGTCTGCAGCGCCCGCAGCGCCGCCGCGGTCGGCTTGTCCGGAGCTGGTGTGTCGAAACCAAGCATGCCAAGGCTGTCGGAGACCAGCGTGCCGGCCCCCCCGGTGGAAGTCAGGATCGCGACATGCCGGCCGCGCAGCACGCGCCTGGTTGCCAGGGCGGCCGGGATGTCGAGCAGATCGGAGAAGGTCTGGGCGCGGATCACGCCGAGCTGCGCGAAAAAGGCGTCATAGGCGCGGTCCGATCCGGCCATTGCACCAGTGTGCGAGACCGCTGCCCGGGCGCCGGCCTCCGAGCGTCCGATCTTGAACGCAACCACCGGTTTGCCTGCCTGCGTCGCCCTGGAAACGGCTGCCCGAAACCGTCCGGGATTGCGCACCGCCTCGACATACAACGCGATCACGTGGGTGGCCGGATCATCGGCGAGATACTCGACGAAATCCGCCAGCTCCAGGTCCGCTTCGTTGCTGGTCGAGATCAGCTTGGACAAGCCGATGCCGCGATCGGCCGCGCGCGACAGCAGCGAACCGAGAATGCCGCCGCTTTGCGAAATCAACCCGATCGAGCCGACCGGAAAACTGTCCATCTCGAGCGCGCCGGTCGCCGACAGCACGATGTGCTCGGTCAGGTTGACCAGGCCGATGGTGTTGGGCCCGAGCAGCCGCATCTTGCCGGCGGCGTGCAACAGCTCGGCCTGGCGCTGCGCACCGCGCTCGCCGGTCTCGGTGTAACCGCTGGCCAGCACGATGGCAGCTCCCGCCCCGCGCAGTGCGAGTTCGCGCACCGCCAGGTGGGCGCGATCGGCGCCCAGCAAAACGATGCCTACGTCGGGCACCTCTGGCAGCGAGGCGACGTCCGGGTAGCATGGCAGCGATCCGACCTGTGAGAGCTTCGGGTTGACCGGAAAGATCCGCCCCGGAAACTGATGCTTGAGCAGATACGAAACCGGGCGGCCGCTGGTCTTGCCAGGGTCGCCCGATGCGCCGATGACCGCGACGCTGCGCGGCCGCATCAGTCGTTCGAGAGAATTCGTCACGTCACTGTCCGGAGGACTTCGACAGGAAGGCCATCACCGCCTCGCGATGCTCGGTGCTGGTGTAGCAGATGCCCTGCGCCTGGCTGCCCTGCGCGAACACCTGATGCGCAAAGGACTCAAAGCTCTGGTTCAGGATCGTCTTGCCAAGTGCCAGTGCGGTGCCTGAGCCACGGCTCAATTCGTCGGCCCAGGCCTGCGCATCGGCCAGCAAGCGACTGGACTGCGTCTTGCGATCGACGATGCCCAGCGCCAGCGCCTGGTCGACGTCGATCTTGCGTCCGGTGAAGATCAGCTCCTTGGCGCGGGCCAGTCCGACGCGGCGCGGCAGAAAGTACATGCCACCGCCGTCCGGGATGATGCCGCGCAGGATGTACGACCAGCCAAAGCTGGCCCACTCGCTGGCGATGATGAAATCGCAGGCCAGCGCGGTGTCGGCACCCAGGCCGGAGGCTGCGCCGTTGACGGCTGCAATCACCGGTTTGGGCATCGTGTGCAGCAGCGACTGCGCATGGTGCACCCGCTGCTGACGATGCCAGCCATTGATGCCGACCTCGCCGGCCGGCGCGTTCATCCGCCGTTGCATGCCCGCGATGTCACCGCCTGCGCAAAACCCCTTGCCGGCGCCGGTCAGCACCAGCGCACGCACGCCGCGATCGGCGGTCAGCTTCTCGAGCGCCTCGATGTACTGACTGCGCATCTCGTCGCTGAACGCATTGCGCTTGTCCGGCCGGTTAAGCGTCAGCGTCGCGATTCCCGACTCGATGTGCAGCTCTACAAGGCGTTCTGTCATCACTTGTCGCTCCGCCACAAACCGGGCGTTTCAGGTCCTTTGCCAGGCCGGGCAGTTGGCCAGATCCGATCCTCTTTCAAAGGCGCGCCAGCGTAGGGCGCATAATCATGGAAAACGGCGTTTAGATTTCACCAGTTGGAATACAATCGGGGTAATGGAGGATCCGGAAAGCATGGCAGCGAAGGGCTCGACAAGCAGGCGCGCGAGCGGCGCCGAACAGAACATCCAGGACATCCAGCAGGCGTCTGCCGAGCAGCAGGACGGTGACGAGGAGACCGGCACACGCAGCCCGGGCAATCGCTCACTGGAACGCGGTATCGAGATCCTGCGGGCATTCCGGCCGGGCTCGGATCTGCTGGGCAATGGCGAGCTAGCCGAGCGCGCGGGGCTGCCGCGCGCCACCGTCAGTCGCCTCACCCGGACGCTGGTCGACGCGGGCCTGCTCGAGGAAGACCGGCGCCATCGCGCCTACCGTCTCGCGGCGCCGGTGCTGAGCCTCGCCCATGCGATGCGCTCGGGCTCGCCGGTACTGGCCGGTGCCGGACCGATGATGCGGGCCCTTGCCGAAAAGCTGCGGGTCAATGTCGGCCTTGCAGTGGCCGATCGTGACGACATGATCTACCTGGAGTCAGTGCGCTATGCGCGGCGGGTGTCGCTGCGCAATGTGGTGGCTGGCCAGCGGGTTCCGATCGAACTGACCTCGCTGGGACGCGCCTGGCTGGCAGTCGCGCCGCGGCGCGAACGCGAGGCTACGTTACAGCGACTGCGCGAGCGTCGCTCCAAGGGGGTCGAGGCACTGCTCGAGGAAATCGAGCAGGCAGCCGTGTCGGTACGCGACAAGGGCTATTGCTGGGCGAGCTGGCAGCCGCAGGTGCTGTCGCTGGCAACGCCGCTGGCGGTGCCCGGTCACCCGATTTACGTGCTGAACATCAGCGTCGGCGATGCGATGACGCCCGAGCAGGCGGAGCAGTTTGTCAGCACGCTCAGCGAGCCGCTGATGGCGCTGGCCGCTGAAATCCGCGAGGTGATCGCACAGATCTGAGCGCGGCGGGTCAAGCCGGCTGCGGACTGCGCTTCTTGAGCAGGTACTTTTGCTGGCCGTCCATCACGAGCAGATCGTTCTGGTTGCGGACCGTCGAGCCCAGGGTGATCACGCCGGTGGTGCGCCCGGGCGTCAGCTCGGTGACTTCGAGCGTGCAGTACAGCGTGTCCCCCACGTGCACCGGCTTCAGAAAGCGGCTGCTTTGTTCGATGAACCCCTTCATCGAGTCCTCGACCATGTGCGGGAACAGGCCCGCGCCGGCCGCAGTCTGAGCAAGCACCTGGAACCCGTGCGCAAGCAGCTGCGGCGCGCCATGCGCGCGGCAGTACTCAAGATCGTAGTGCGACGGATGGTTGTCGCCGCTGGCCAGCTGGAAGGCGGCGAACAAGGCGTCGGTCATCGTGCGCGAGGGCAGCAAAAAGCGCTCGCCAATCCGGAAGTCTTCAAAGTAGCGCTGCTCGCACAGTTGGTGCCTGGTGTGCATCATCGTCGGTGGTCGCCTGGCGGGTGGTTGCAAGGGCCGGGCCGCTAGCCCGGCCGTGAAGAATCTGGAACTGCCGGGCAGTCTAACCGGCGAGTGGACCGAAAATCGCGCCGCACCCAGATGCCGCGCGTCGCGTCGGCGTACAGGTGGTTATCATGCGACGCTGACCCGCCGGGTTTGACCGCCCGGCGCCCGCGTTGCTCCATCGCCACCTACTCTGGCTGCGTAATTCCATGATCATCACCCCCGACGGATTCGAAATCGCAATCGACCTGGCGCTCGACGACGATGCGATCGCCCATGTGTTCGTGCGCGACTCGCTGGTGCAGTTCGGCGATTCGCCAGGCGCCTTGCCCTGGCGCTTTTATCGCGAGCAGGGGCTGGTGCCCCAGCGTGTCCATGCCTTGGGCCGCCACGCCGGCCGCAGCCATCTGGCGGTGGCGCTGGCCGAGCCGCCAGCTGCGGCGGGCGAGCGTGCGCGCATCGACCTGCCGCAGGGCCTGACCGCAGCGGGCCTGCGTAACTGGTTCGGTGTGATCGACGATGCATCGCTCGCGATCGCGATGCGAGCGGTCCAGGTGCTCGAGTGGGATCGCACCCATCGATTCTGCGGCGCTTGCGGCACGCCCACGCATCAGGATCAGAACGAACGCGCCAAGCGCTGTCCATCCTGCGGGCTCACCGTGTATCCGCGCATCTCGCCGGCGATGATGGTGCTGGTCACGCGCGGTCGCGAACTGCTGCTCGGGCGCGGTCTGAATTTCCCTCCTGGGCGCTACAGCGCGCTGGCCGGATTCATGGAAGCCGGCGAGACCATCGAGGACACCGTACATCGCGAGGTGCGCGAGGAAGTCAATGTACGCATCCGGGATCTGCGTTACTTCGGCAGCCAAAGCTGGCCATTCCCGAACTCGCTGATGATTGCTTTTCACGCCGAATACGACGGCGGCGACATGCAGGCCAACCCCACGGAACTGGCCGATGCACAGTGGTTCACGCCAGAAGATCTGCCGTCGCTGCCACCGCCGATGAGCATTTCACGCGCGCTGATCGAGGCCCGCCTGGCCGAGCTGCGCGCCAGCTGACACGCAATAGATGACCGGCAATGGCCGGCTTGCAAATCGTCCAAACTGTCATTTTCATTCCCCCGGAGTTTCCATGCCTGAAGCACTGATCATCGACGCCTGTCGCACACCGCGCGGCATTGGCAAGTTTGGCAAGGGCGCGTTGTCCGAGATGCATCCGCAGCACCTGGGTGCCTCGGTGCTGCGCGCGCTGGCCGAGCGCAACGGCCTGAACACCGCCGATGTCGACGACATCATCTGGGGCACTGCGGCGCAAGTGGCTGCGCAAAGCGGAGACCTGGGACGAATGTCGGCGCTCGATGCGGGCTATGACCGGCGCGCAAGCGGGGTCACGCTGGATCGCTTTTGCGGCTCCGGGATCACGACGGTGTCGATGGCGGCGGCCTCGATCATGGCCGGCATGGAAGACCTGGTGATTGGCGGCGGCACCGAGATGATGTCGATGCCGGGCCGGCGCTCAAACGGTGACGGCCCGCCGATGATGGACAGCGGCAACCTGCGTCTGCGAGCCTCGCATCCGCAGTCGCATCAGGGCGTGTGCGCTGATGCGATCGCGACAATGGAGGGCTTCTCGCGCGCCGATCTGGATGCTGCCGGAGTCGAAAGCCAGCGCCGTGCGGCGCGTGCCATCGAAAACGGCTGGTTCAGCCGCAGCCTGGTCGACGTGTACAAAGCCGACGGCAGCCTGGCGCTCAACCGCGAGGAGTACCCACGTCCGCAGACCACGATCGAGAGCCTCGCGGGGCTCAAGCCCGCCTTTGAGGCGATGGCCGACATGCAGGTCGACGAGCAGGGCAACACCTATCGCAAGCTGATCAACCAGGCCTACCCGGATGTCGACATCCAGTTCTTTCATCACGCCGGCAATTCATCGGGTGTGGTCGACGGCGCAGGCGCGGTGCTGCTTGCTTCGCCGGAGTATGCGAAAAAGCACGGCCTGAAGCCGCGCGCACGGGTCGTCGCGATGGCCAACGTGGGCGATTGCCCGACGCTGATGCTCAATGCGCCGGTCCCTGCCGCACGCAAGGTGCTGGCCAAGGCTGGCCTGACGCTTGATGACATCGACCTGTTCGAGATCAACGAGGCTTTCGCGGTGGTGTCCGAAAAATTCATTCGCGATCTGAAGCTCGATCGCGACAAGGTCAACGTCAACGGCGGCTCGATCGCGCTCGGCCATCCGATCGGCGCGACCGGCTCGATCCTGATCGGCACGCTGCTCGACGAACTCGAGCGCCGCGACCTGAAGCGCGGTCTGGTCACGATGTGCGCCGCCGGTGGCATGGCCCCGGCGATCATCATCGAGCGGGTCTGAACGACGCCGCTGAGCCGTTTCCCACGTTTAACGCGACACCGCCCGGAGAGTTCCGGGCCGCGCATCGCAGACATCACCAACAGGAATTGCAATGAAACTCGATTCAAGCATCAGCGCCGTGATCACCGGCGGCGCCTCGGGTCTTGGCGCCGCGACCGCGCGCCGTCTCGCTGCGCAGGGCGTCAAGGTCGCCTTGTTTGATCTGAACGAAGAGCAGGGCGAGGCGCTGGCCCGCGAGCTTGGCGGCGTGTTTTGTAAGGCCGACGTGACCTCCGAAGAACAGGTCGACGCAGCTTTCGCGAAAGCGCGCGCGGCCATTGGCCAGGAGCGCATCCTGGTCAACTGCGCGGGCGTGGGCGGCGCCTTCAAGACCGCCAGCCGCGACAAGGACACCGGCAAACCGAAGCACTTTCCGATCGACGCATTCAACCGGGTCGTGCAAATCAACCTGATCGGCACCTTCCGCTGTATCGCAAAGTCGGCCGCCGGCATGCTTGATCTGGCACCGATGCAGGACGGCGAGCGTGGCGCAATCATCAACACCGCGTCGGTCGCTGCCCAGGACGGCCAGATCGGCCAGGCCTCGTACTCGGCCTCGAAGGCCGCGATCGTCGGCATGACCTTGCCGATTGCGCGTGATCTGATGAACGACGGCATCCGCGTGAACACCATCCTGCCCGGCATCTTCGACACGCCGCTGCTGCAGCGCGCCCCCGAGCATGTGAAGGCCTCGCTCGCGGCCTCGGTACCCTTCCCCAAGCGGCTCGGGCAGCCCGAGGAATACGCCTCGCTGGCCGAGCTGATGATCACCAACGGCTACTTCAACGGCGAGAGCGTTCGCCTGGACGGCGCGATCCGGATGGCGCCGCGCTGATTCGTGCCTTGCCGGCGATCCGCGGTCTGCAGGTAACCGCGGAAAGCCAGTGCTCCTCGGGTCGATCGGGGTGCGGATTGACGCCGCGAGCGGCTAAGTGCGGTACTTGATCTCAAAGCAGCGCGCGCGCCACGATGTTTGCCTGGATCTCGGCCGCGCCCTCGAAGACGTTCAGGATGCGCGCATCGACCAGCACCCGGCTGATCGGATACTCCTGCGCATAGCCGTTGCCGCCGTGCACCTGCACCGCGTTGTCGGCGGCGGCCCAGGCAACCCGCGCGGCCAGCAGCTTGGCCATGCCGGCCTCCAGGTCGCAACGCCGGCCGCCATCTTTTTCGCGCGCAGCAAACAGCGTGAGTTGGCGCGCGATCATGATCTCCACCGCCATCCAGGCGAGCTTGTCGGCAACGCGAGGGAACGCGATCAACGGCTGGCCGAACTGCGAACGCACCACCGCGTACGACAACCCCAGCTCGAATGCGTTTTGCGCAACCCCCACAGCGCGCGCGGCGGTCTGGATGCGTGCGCTCTCAAAGGTACGCATCAACTGCCGGAAGCCCTGGCCCGGTTGGCCACCAAGCAGCGCATCCTCGGGGATCTCGAAGCCGTCGAACGCGATCTCATATTCCTTCATGCCGCGATAGCCGAGCACCTCGATCTCGCCGCCGCTCATGCCTGGCGCCGGAAACGGGTTTTCATCGGTGCCGCGCGGCTTGGGCGCCAGCATCATTGACAGTCCGCGGTTGCCCTTTTCGCTCATCTCGCTGCGCACCAGCAGGGTCATCAGGTCGCTGCGCGCGCCATGCGTGGTCCAGGTCTTGTTGCCGGTGATGCGCCAGGCACGGCTGCCGTCGGGGCGGGTGATGAGCTCGGCGCGGGTCTTCAGCGACGCAAGGTCGGAGCCGACGTCCGGCTCGGTGAACGAGGCCGTGGGCAGGATCTTGCCGCTGGCCAGTCCGGGCAGAATCCGGTCGCGCTGCGCGTCGGTGCCGTTCTCGCGGATCAGCTCGGCAGCAATCTCCGAGCGGGTGCCCAGCGAGCCCAGGCCGATATAGCCGCGCGAGAGCTCCTCGGTGACCACGCACATCGCGGTCTTGCCCAGCCCCAGTCCACCCCATTGCTCCGGGATGGTCAGGCCGAACACGCCGAGCTCGGCCAGTTGCGCGATCACCTCGTCCGGGATCAGCGCATTGGCCAGATGCCATTGATGCGCATCGGCCGCATGATCGTCCGAGTAGCGCGCGAACTGCTCACGAATCTCATAGAGCGCCGCATCGTCCAGGCCCGGATCACCGAAGCTGCGTGTGCTGCGCCCGTCGGCGACCAGCTGCGCGATCCGTGCGCGCACCGGTCCGTCAAAGCCATGCTGGCGCAGCACCCGCACGGCAGGATCGGCATTGAATGCGGCCAGCGCGCTGCCGTCGGCGTCCAGTGAATCGGCGCGGAACATCTCGCCCTGGCTCATCGGCAGGCCGCCGGCCAGCTGCGCCAGATACTCCGCGTAGGCCGCTTGCAGCAGCAGCGCTTCGAGCTCACCGAGGCGGCCCTCAGCCTGCAGCCGCTGCGCCCAGCCCAGCATCTCGCGCAGGGCCCGCACATAGGTTGTTGCCCAGGCGAAACCGTGGGCGCGCGCCTGTTCGCGCTGCATCGAGGCGCCGGCGTCTTTCTGGCCGGCTGCGCCCGGCGCCCCGAGCGCGGCGCGCATCGCCTCGAGCAGCGAGGCCATCAGCGTGTCGGCTGCAGTGAGCGCCTGCTGGCACTGGTCGGTGAGTTTTTCGATGATCATGGGTCGGGTCCTAGTGGCATTGCGCGCCCGGCTACAGCGATCCGGTGCCGATCGCGGATGTTGATGCGATGGTGTGTGTGGCGGACGGTGCGATGGTCGGTGTGGCGGTCGGTGCAGCGTCTGGTTGCGGGTGTTGACTGGTGCGTTGCCGGCGTTCAGCCTGCGCCGATGCTGCCGGCGCCGCGCAGCGCGGCAATCGCGGACGCATCAAGGCCCAGCACCTGCGACAGCACCGCGTCGGTGTCAGCACCCAGGCGCGGGCCCTGTCCCGGTGGCACGCGCGCGCAGCCGCTGAACGCCAGCGGCGTGGTCGCGGTCAGCACAGCACCGATGCCCGGATGCTCGACGGTGCGAAACATCGGATTGGCCTCGGAGGCTCGCGGATCTTCGGCGAGCATCTGCTGCACCGTGCGGTACGGCCCCCACAGCAGACTGCGGTCGGTGAACAGCGCACCCACCTCGGCCAGCGTGCGGCGTGCGAACCAGGGGCGCAGGAAGGCCGAGATCAGCTCGCGGGCCTCGTAGCGCGCCTCTTCGGTGTCCAGCTTGTGACCGAGCGCGTCGGCGGCAGACTGCAGCGCATCGGCCAGGCCGGTCGCGCGAATCAGCGCGTTCCATTGCCGGTTGCTGATCGCCACCACCATCAGGTGGCGGCCGTCGGCGGTGGCGAAGCTGTCGCCATAGGCGCCGTACAGGTAGTTGCCGTCCGGCTTGCGTTCGGTGCGGTTGACCTGTGCGTCGGCGATATAGCCCAGGTTGGCGGTGGTGGCCATGGCCACATCCGACAAAGACAGCTTCACGTACTGCCCTTGCCCGGTCTTGCGCCGATGCCGCTCGGCGGCCAGCAGTCCGGTGGCAATCGTCATCGCGGCGATCACGTCCCAGGCCGGCAGCACGCTGTTGACCGGACCGCCCTGGCCGTTGCCGGTCAGCAGCGGAAAGCCAACCGCGCAATTCACGGTGTAGTCGAGCGCATTGGTGCCGTCCGGTGAGCCGGCCAGTTGCACCATGATCAGGTCGGGTCGGCGTTTCGTCAGGGCCTCGTACGACAACTCGCCATCTACCGGCAGGTTGGTCACGAAGATGCCGCCACCCTCGCCAGGTGCGCAGATCAGGTCGGCCATCAGCTTGGCGCCCGCCGGGCTGCGCACGTCGATCTCCACCGAGCGCTTGCCGCGATTGAGCGTCGCCCAATACAGGCTCTGGCCGGACGGCGCGAGCGGCAGCCGGCCGATGTCGATGTTGCCGCCGATCGGATCGACGCGGATCACATCGGCGCCGAGCTGCGCCATCGCCAGCCCGGAGCTGGGCGCGGCGACGAAGGCAGAGAATTCGACGATGCGCAGGCCGTCGAGAATTGCGGTGGACTGGTTCACGTCACAAGGTCCAGGGGTGGTCGGGTCAGGGAACGGGTGCAAAGGCATGCCAAGCCCATCTGACCCGCGTGCGGGGCGTCAAGACGATGGACTGGCCGCGTCAAGTGCGATTGTACGATTCGTTCCAAGCGCGCCTGGCCGCGCAGCGCTTGATGCGACACTGGCGTGCATTACGACGTCGGTGCTGCGCTGTCAAAATGACACTCTCGGCCCGCCCCGCAGATGGAACCTACAGCATGGACATGACGCAGCCCAGCCAGACCCTGCCGCAAGCCGGCTCGACCACCCCGGTGCCGGACTCCCGCGGCCTGAACCTGTACCGCGCCGATCCGCAGGCCGCGGCGCTGTTCTCGCTCTACCTGCCCGGCCCGCTGGCCGGGCATCTGGCGCCGCATTTCGATCGGCTCGGTGCACTCGCCGGCGGCGAGCTCGATGAGCTGGCCGGCATCGCCGACCACAATCCGCCGACGCTGTCGGTGCGCAGCCGCGCCGGCGTGGACGAGTCCCGGGTACTCAAGCATCCGGCCTATGTCGAGATGGAGCGGCTGGGTTTTGGGGAGTTTGGTCTTGCGGCGCTCTCGCATCGCGGCGGTGTTCTGGGTTGGGATACCCCGATGCCGGCATCTGCTAAGTACGCGCTTACTTATCTTTTTGTACAGGCTGAATTTGGACTTTGCTGTCCGATCAGCATGACCGACTCGCTGACCCGCACGCTGCGCCGTTTTGGTAGCGCCGAGCTGGTCGAGCGCTTCGTGCCGATGCTGCTCGCGCCGCAATTTGACGCGCTCTCGCAGGGCGCGATGTTCATGACCGAGCAGGGCGCCGGCTCGGACGTTGCCGCCACCGAAACCCTGGCACAGGCCCAGCCCGATGGCAGCTTCAGCCTGACCGGCGACAAATGGTTCTGCTCGAACCCGGACGCCGGCCTGGCGATGGTGCTGGCGCGCAGCCAAGCCGAGCCCGGCCTGAAGGGCATCTCGCTGTTCCTGTTGCCGCGCCTGCTCGCCGACGGCAGCCCGAACCGCTACCGGATCCTGCGGCTCAAAGACAAGCTTGGCACCCGCTCGATGGCCAGTGGCGAGATCCGGCTCGACGGTGCCCAGGCCTGGCTGGTCGGCGAACCCGGCCGCGGCTTCAAGCAGATGGCCGACATGATCAACAACTCCCGGCTATCGAATGGCGTGCGCGCCGCTGGCCTGATGCGTCGGGCGCTGACCGAGGCCTTGTTTGCAGCCAGCCGGCGCGAAGCCTTCGGCGGCAAGCTGGTCGCCTTGCCGCTGATGCGCCGTCAGCTGCTCAAGATGATGATGCGCACCGAACAGGCGCGCACGATGGTGTTTCAGACCGCGCTGGCGCTGGAGCGTTCGGATCGCGCCTTGCTCGCCGATGGCCGCTGGAGCGCGAGCCCGGCCGGTGTGGCCGGTCCGCTGGCGCCCGCTGCCGGCTCGTCGCTGAGCCCGGCCGCGGTGAAGCTCGCCTCGGATGCCGACCCGATGGCCCTGGCGCGCATCCTGACCCCGCTGATCAAGTTTCGCGCCTGCCGCGACGCGCGCACCGTCACCGGCGATGCGATGGAGGTGCGCGGCGGCTGTGGCTACATCGAGGAATGGAGCGAGCCACGTCTGCTGCGCGACGCGCACCTGGGCTCGATCTGGGAGGGCACCAGCAATATCGTTGCGCTGGACGTGATCCGTGCGATCCGCCGCGAGAACGCGCTGCCGGCCTTGCGCGCCCATGTGCAGGCGCTGCTCGACGATGGCGAACCGATGTCTGCCGCGCTGGCCGCGCAGGTGCGCGAGGCGCTCGAGCGCGGCTTTGCGCTGGCCGAGCGGGTCGCGGCCGAGGGGCTGGATCATCTCGCCCGCCAGGCGGCTTCAGCGCTCTATCACCTGGTGACGATGGCCGGCTTGCGCTGGGAGGCCCGCCACGCCGGTCTGCCGGAGCGGGCCTTCATCGCCGAGCTGGTGCTCGCGCACCGGCTGGCGCCGCGCGATCCGCTGAGCGCGGACGCCTTTGAGACCGATCCGCGCGCCGACGCGACGCTGAGCGCAGCCCTGGCAGGACTCTGAGCGGGCTGTTGCCGGCCTGCCTCAAGCGTGAATTGCGCTCAGCTGTCCTGAGCGTTCAGGTCTGCGTCCAGATAGAACCACCGATCCTGTTCGCGCACGAAACGGCTGCGCTCATGCAGCCGATGCGCGCGTCCGCCGAGCTTGCTGCGCGCAACAAACTCAACGATCGCATGCTCGGCGTCCAACTGCCGATGGCCGCGCACTTGCAAGCCAAGCCAGCGGTGACCCGGCGGATCCGGCGCCAGGCTCGTCGGCCGGGTACTTGGATGCCAGGTCTGTAGCAGATAGTCATGCAGACCCAGCACGAAGGCGCTGTAGCGCGAGCGCATCAAGGCCTCGGCGGTCGGCGCGAGCAGATGCTGTGCGCCTGCATGGTAGCGGCCGCAGCAATCGGCATAGGCAAGCGCGCTGCCGCAGGGGCAATCGGGTTCAGATGTGCGCATGTTGCTACGGTATACCAGTCGATCGGCGTATCCTCTGGCGTACTCGACAACCCGAACTGGTACTGACCGGCCTGCGCGGGCCGGTCATGCCCGCGCAGACCCAATGAGCGCCACGCCCAACACCAGCAGCACGCACGCCACCCCTGGTTACGACACCGCCGCGGTGCAGGCCTGGATCGAAGCCCATGTGCCGGGCCTGACGCCACCGCTGCACTGGACCCGCCTCGAGGGCGGGCACTCCAACCTCACCTACCTGCTGCAGGACGCGCATGGCCGCAAGGCGGTGATTCGCCGCCCGCCGATGGGCGAGTTGCTGCCCAAGGCGCATG
>Ga0255214_1000242_pt1 | contig 14356 bp, 14 predicted proteins | sample Miss_Law_RepB_8d_FD_189951 | JGI IMG/M metagenome (GOLD analysis project Ga0255214, IMG submission 189951) | Freshwater microbial communities from Mississippi River, Louisiana, United States - Miss_Law_RepB_8d | ecosystem: Environmental > Aquatic > Freshwater > River | place: USA: Louisiana... | reverse complement strand
CGCTAGCTAGGTAGAAACGCGGCCACCGCTTGGGGGATCGTCTAACGGTAGGACCACGGACTCTGACTCCGTTTGTCTAGGTTCGAATCCTAGTCCCCCAGCCACTCAGTCACCCATTCCCCGAACTTAGAGAATATTCCCGATCAATACCCGCCATTGCGGGGGCTTTTGCGCATCCCGCTCTTCCGCCGAACTTGAAGAATAGGCAATGTGGCCTCAGTTCTGCCCCTTTTCTCCAGAGGGGTGTTTTCCAGTTCGGCGGAATACTGGGGTATTCCCTTCCATAGTCAGCCAACCCTCGAGAGAATAACTCTCGATATTTCTTCTAATAATGCAGGCAAAAATAGATTCTATAATTTCAAACGGGAGCCGTATAAACCATGATTCATGAAAGTGGCTGGCCGGGTTCAGCTCATTAAACACCTTCTGGATAAAGGCCGAGAAATCCAACCGTAATATGGACAGTAAGACGAGCTGTTCAGGACTCATCGCTGTTCTCCTTCATTTTCTTGAGGAAACTGGCGATGATTTCCTGATCGGCGGGTGCAACCTCAGTGGCAGCAGCATCCTTCGGAGCAGCAATTGCGGCTTCAAGATAAGTGAGAATGGTCCGGATTGCGCGGTCATCACCGCTTAAGGCCTTGCTGAAGGCCCGTTTGACGATGGCCTGCTGCTTGGTAATTTTACGCGTCTTGCCAGCCTCCTGTATCGAGATCTTTTCGTTGGCCTCCTGCTCGATGAGCGAGCGGATATTTTTGGCCCCCTTGGGCCGGCCGGACTTGTTGCCAGACTGGCCGGGTTTAAAGCGGGTAGAAACAGGTGGTTTGCGGTAGCCCACCTCATGGTCATTACTCATGGTCAGCCCCCTCCCGTGCAACGAGAGACTGGCTGGCGCGCAGTTCGTCAAAGGTCTTGTCTGTACCCTGCAGAATGGCAGATTTACCGGTCAGATCCTGCCAACGCTGCACGATGAGGTCGACGTAGATGGGATCGAGCTCAATACCGCGTGCAATGCGGCCAGTACGTTCGGCGGCAATGAGGGTGGTGCCACTACCCATGAACGGGTCGAGGACAATACTGCCGCGCAGCGAGCAGTCACGCAGGGCATCAGCGACCAGAGAGACCGGCTTGGGTGTGGGGTGGTTGGCAAGCTCCTGCCGGGTTTTGCCGGACACGGAATTGGCGCCGGCATAATCCCAGACATTGGTGCGGTATCGCCCGTTCTCACCAAGGCCGAAGTTGTTGATATGTTTGCCGTTTCCATTCTTGAACACGGCAATGAGCTCGTGTTTGGAGCGGTAGAAGGCGCCCATACCGGCATTATCCTTGTTCCAGACGATCAGCTGCTTGTATTCGGAATAGTTCTCGCGTCCGGCAGTCAGAAGCTCAATCAGGTGACGCCAGTCCATGCAGTGGAAATGGAGTGAGCCGCTCACCGTATAGCGGCAGAGCTGGGCCATGTACTGGCTTAGGAAATCGATGAACTCTTCCGGGGTCATCTCTCCGCTGGCCATACCGAATTCACGGTGTTTGACCTTGCCAAGCCCGCAGACATGACCATCAATCTTCACGTTGTAGGGCGGATCAGCAAACACCATGACGGCGCGGTCTTTGCCCATGACTGCCCGATAGGCAGCCGGATCTGTTGCACTACCGCAAATAATAAGGTGAGCACCAAGTATCCAGATATATCCCTTGCGACTTACTGGAGTTACAGCGGGCATTTCCGGAAGAACGTCATCAGGATCGTTTTCCCGCTTTCCTTCCGGATCCAGGATCAGGTCAATTTCTTTGGTTGAAAAACCAGTTGCTTCAACATCAAAGCTCACCTGAACCAGAAACTGCAGCTCTATCGCGAGAATTTCCTTATCCCAGCCGGCCAGCTCTGCGATCCGGTTGTCAGCGATGACATACGCCTTCTTCTCGGCTTCCGTGAGATGGCTGATCAGGATGGCTGGTACAGTCTGATATCCAAGCAGACGTGCCGCCTGCACACGGCCATGGCCGGCTAAGACCGTATAGACTTCGTCTATGACGATAGGGTTTAGAAAGCCATATTTGCTCAGGCTGACAGCAATGTGGCTTACCTGCTTGTCAGAATGCTTCCGTGCATTTCCCTGATAAGGTTTCAACTTATCAAGGGCAACTTCTATAATTTTGCGTGCGTACCCATGCGCTCTAACCATTCTACCCTCCCTCACATGCCGAGTGCACAATGCGCTCGGTCTGAAAACGAATTTGCTTATCCTTCGTTTTCCTGTGAGAGACGGGACTGGCCGCATCTCTTAAGGACACAGACAGAATTCTATAAACAGCGGGAAAATGCAAGAGGCGATTTCTCACCAGCGCGCACAAACACATATATGAGGTAGGTTAAAAGAAGTTGCCCGCCGCTTCCGGCGGGCAGGCTCTGGGGCAGGCTATTACGCGATGCGGTACACCCGGCCGCGCCCGTCAATCTTCTCTGAATTGACGCTTAGTCCAAGTTTACGTTTTACAGTCACCGTGATGACGGCACGGGCGGTATGCGGCAACCAGTTGAATGACTTGGCTATTTCATCAATGGTTGCACCATTCTTACTGCGCAGCAATTCAACCAGTCTGCTTTGCTTGCTGCCTGTTTCCATATCTGGTTTAACAATTACCTTCTTTGGCTTCTGCGGAGGTTCAGCTGAATCGGTTGCTTCACGCGCAACTCCCAGCGCCTTGAATCCGCCATCTGCCAGGATGAGGGTTACTCCATACCCATCCTCATGCTGCCGCCAGACGGGCGCGTCGCCCACAGCCTCAATCTCCTCAATCAGCCCCTTGGTCAGAAGCTGTTTCAGAACCTTGGGACCGTCTCCACGTTTAATACTGCGCGGAAGCGGATAGACCGAAAAGTCCTGGCGGCGGCTGGCGGCCGACAGGATAACAAGCTGGGTGTCATTGAGTTTGGTCATGGTAGTCTCCTTATTATAATGTGACATGATAAATTGGCGGGAAGCGCGTGGGTGCGTAGGTCATCTATTGCTCCTGCTTTATGTGGACAGTTGCCCCCGTCGGGATTCCAGCTCGCTTGTAGGCGGCCAAAAGATTGGGGCCAGTCTGTTGGGTGAGGAGGTAATATAAGTCGCCATCCTTATCTTTAAGTGCCAGACTTATGAACTCCTCATCGTCAATAAACTGTATTGTTGCGCTCTCAATCCTGACGCTGGTTTGCTCGCCAGTGGCGTGCTCCAGCACGGCGTGGCCTCCTATCGGAATCCAAATCGCCGCCTCCTTGTCTTTCTGCATCATTCTCTCCTCTTTTCTGTTGGACATACCGTCTCTGGTATTGAGGCCTAGACGATTCTGGCCCCCCTACCACCACAAGCCCCGCCGGCGTTACCGGACGGGGCTGATATTGGCTGGAGCAGGTCAGGCTGCGTGCTCGCCCTCATTGAAAGCGGCATCCGTAATCTGGCGCAGTAGCTCGGCGTAGCGGGTCAAATCGCCCACATGACCCCAGTGAATGCTACCAGGGCTCAGGTTGAAGTGTTCGTCACTCAGCGCCTGCAACCGGGCGAGCTGGGTGTCGATTTCCGTCTTACGGGCCACGAAGGCTTCTAGGGCTATTGGCCTGGTCTGGGGCTTTTGCACGTCGGTCTCCATCTGTTGATGGTGACAACAACGCTTCTTTTAGGCACTGAATCCAGTAGAAAGATTGATAATTAAATGGCTATTTCAATCAGGCTTAAATATGACGCTCAGCCTGAGAGACTAAACACCAGTAAAACGGAAATAAGCACACTAACGCATGTATTGGATTGTAGGGGGCAAAAATCGTGTAAAGGCTAATTTATTTGAGTAGTTTTATATGATAGCGCTTATTAGGTTATATACATCCGTAAGTTCGAGGTCGACATGTTCACTTTTGACATTAGTGGAACTGATATTGCGCAACTTAGCGATCCGAAGCTGAGAGAGCTGATCGGATTGCTATGCGAGGCAGAATTTCGCCTCAGGGGGATCTCCACAAAAGCAATTTTGTGGGGCGGAAACCAGGATGCTTCAGACGGAGGAATTGATGTCAAGGTTTCAGAGCAAAGTAATGGCCAGTATGATGGATTTGTGCCCAGAGGCGAGAGCGGTTTTCAAGTAAAAAAACACAAAATGCCCAAGGCAGAGATAATTAAGGAGATGCGTCCCGAAGGCGCTCTTAGGGGTTCCATTAAAGATCTAATCAAGGTGCGTGGTGCTTACATTATTATCAGTGCTCAGGACTCCCTGACGCAAACAGCGCTGAAGAACAGAAAAGATGCTATGCGTGAAGCAGTAGGAGGTGAACTAGATCAAGAACATCTTTTTCTTGATTTCTACGATCAAGACAGAATTGCTACATGGGTAAGAAATTTTCCAGCATTGCTTGCTTGGGTACGTAACCAAGTTGGGCGGCCGCTGAAAGGCTGGCAAGCATTTGCCAACTGGTCACATGCCTCAACTGGAACTGAAGAAGAATACATCACTATTGCAGGTATCAGGGTTTTTGATACTAAAAATCCAGATAATGGGGAGCTAACCTCTGAGCAGGGCATTCAATTAGTTAGAGAAAAGTTATCGGCGCTAGGTTCTGCAGTCAGAATTGTAGGCCTGTCTGGTGTTGGCAAAACTAGATTTGCCCAAGCGCTGTTCGATGGTCGCATCGGTAGCGCATCTCTAAATCGAGATCAAGTTTTCTACACAGATATTTCAGATAGTCCTGATCCGGATCCTAAGTCTGTCATAGATGGCCTAATTGCCTCCAGTTCAAGAGCTTTGGTGATCGTAGATAATTGTCCGCCAGAACTGCATCATAAGCTTGCACAGGCCTGTGGCGCACCTAAAAGCACAGTTAGCTTACTAACTATTGAATATGACGTCCGCGATAACCTTCCCGAAGAAACTGATGTAATTCGATTGGAGCCGGCGAGTTCTGAAGCAATTCAGGCGCTGCTTAGTAAGAGATTCACTCATATTGGGGAAGTGGATGCTAGAACGATTGCTGATTTTTCAGGGGGCAACTTTAGAGTTGCAATTGCTCTGGCGAATACGGTCGAGCCCGGTCAAACTCTTTCAGGTTTTAAAAACGATGATTTGTTCAAGCGGCTATTTACCCAACGGCACGAATATAGTGTCGATCTTCATTCGTCAGCTAAGGTGCTCGCACTTCTGTACTCGTTTAATGGAGAAGACATTAGTTCGGACCAATCTGAGCTAGCATTATTAGGTGGGCTTATTAAAAAAGACGCTGCTGACTTGTACAAAGATGTGCAAACTTTGCGTGAGCGACAGCTTATTCAGTCACGAGGTGTATGGAGAGCTGTTCTGCCCCATGCCATTGCCAATAAGCTGGCTGCTCAAGCGTTAAATGATATTCATCCCGATGTAATAAACGCACAAATAATCCGGAAAGCGCCTGAGCGTGTCCTAAAGTCTTTCACGCGCAGACTAAGCTATCTGCATGATAGTCCCAATGCTCTTAAGCTGGTAGAGGACTGGTTATCTCCTGATGGCTGGATTGGCGTAAATATTCCGGGCCTAAACGCACTGGGATTTGAGATACTCAGGAATATAGCACCAGTTTCCCCTGAAAAAGCCCTACAAGCCATGGAGCGGGCTGCTTCAGGTGAGGATGCTGCCAAGTTTATCTCACACCAGCCGTCGGGCTATTATAACTACGTCCGTCTGCTAAGGCACATAGCTTATGATCCTAAGCTATTTTCCCGCTCTGTGGATCTGATTTGCCGCTTTGCGCTTGATGAGGATCCGGACGAGAAAAATAGTTCGTCGCGCGATATATTAAAGTCGCTGTTCTTCATATACCTTTCAGGTACTCATGCATCTGCTAGTGAACGAGCAGCCGTTATACGAAAACTTGCCGAGTCAGATGATGAGCGCAGCCAGAAACTGGCAATAACTCTTCTCGATGCGGCACTAGAAGCTTGGCATTTCAGCTCATCTGAAGAATTTAGCTTTGGTGCACGCCCCAGAGATTATGGATATCAGCCTGAAACTATACTGGATACCAAGAAGTGGTTCAGTGAGTTCATGGATATGGCAGTAAAACTTGCCATCTCAAATCGCCCAGTAAGTACTGATATGCGGGAATGTATTGCGAGCAACCTGCGAGGTATTTGGACTAAAGCAGGTTTGTATGACCTTGTAGAGAAAACCTGCCTGGATATTCTCAGCGTTTGGGGCGCATGGAGAGGGGGCTGGATTGCGATCCGGGAAATTAAGCAGTATGACGCCGCCAAACTTAAGCCCGAGCTATTAAAAAAGCTTGATAAACTCGAAGAGCAGTTGAGGCCAAAAGACCTGCGTGAGAAGATTTCAGCATTTGTTTTGGCTAATATGAGGTTTTCTCTCAAGCTGGACGACAGTTATGATGATGACACGGATAAGCCGTGGGAAAAAACATTCAAAATTGTTCAGCAGTTGGGTAAAGAGGTTGCCGCTGATGAGGCTTTGCTAAAGGAATTTTTGCCCAGACTGCTAGAGGCACCAAGCAATCATGTGGGCGCCTTTGGTGGCGGCTTAGCCTTGGGCAGCAAAGACAAGAAGAAGACGTGGGAAATGCTATACGCCGCATATTCCATTATACCGGCTGAAAAAAGAAAGATTTCTTTACTAGTAAGCTACTTGGCTGAGTGCGCTGAGTCAGATGCGGTCTTTTATGAAAAGAAGCTTGATGAATTGGTAGAAGACAAGCACCTGGCTAGGTATTTTCCCAACTTCCAGACGACTAGCGACCTTGACTCAATCGCGCTGCAGAGATTGCATCGGTCTCTGGATTCCGGCTTATCTGATATTAATTACTTCAGATATGTTGGGTATGGAAAAAGACATCAACATCTAACTGACAAAGAGATAGCATCTCTTCTTTTAAAAATAAAAGACAAGCCATCTGGTACAGATGTCGCGCTCGACATACTTAATATGCGGCTACACCTTGATCCCGGAGAATCGTTACAAAATCCAGAAGAACTGGTTGTTGTCGCCCAAGAAATATTATCTACCCATACTTTCTCAAGATCTGATCGGTCTCGAAATGTGGATGACTATCACCTGTCAAGGGTAGCGGAATTCTGTTATCGCGGCAAAGAAAATGAGGCTGCAGCTTGTAAGCTTATGGCCAATATCATGGCCGCGATAACGGAAGGCAGAATATATGCCTTCGACTACGACAAACTATTATGCTCTCTGGCTAAAAATCAGCCGCAGGCTTTTCTTGATCTTTTTCTTGAAGGAAAGACACTGAAGGAACATCAGCGCGCCAGAATATTTAGGGCTGATTTAGATGTGGATGAGTCCCCACTTAATCACATCCCAGATTCTGAAATTATGGCTTGGTGTGCTGCGGGGCCTGAAAGCAGATATGCTTTAGTAGCGGGCGCCATGCAGCCATTTTTGCAAAAGGAAGGTAGTGCAGAAATTACCTGGCGCCCGTGTGCGCTGCAGATTTTAGAAAAGATGGCGGCTAGCTTACAAATGGAGGCCATATCTAATGGTTTTGCGAGCTCCATGATCCCGATGGGTGGGTCTGGGTCGAGGGCAGACATCATTGAGAGAAGAACATCGGCCCTTTATCAGCAGTTACTTGCACACCCCAATAGCGTGATATCTGCATGGGCGAGCAGACAAATGGAATCTGTTCAGAAGCTCATACAACATGAAAGAGAATATGAAGAGAAAAACAGACGTAGCCGTGAGGAGGCTTTTGAGTAATTTATATCCCACAGGACAGCCGAGCATACCTGAATGATACGCCCGGCCGGCTGGAGTTTTGGCCTCCAGCCTGGTGGGCTGTGAACAGGTTCGCCGCCATTCCCACCACCATGCTTGCTCCGCTCCTACGTGCGGCTTCTCCCATGGCCCCGGCGCTTGTGGATCCCGGTCTCCGACACGGCGCTCAAGGCAAATGGCCGAGCTGCCAGACTCTTACCCTGCTGCAGTCTTGCCGTTCAGCGAGTTCATCTCGCTGATGTTCTGAAACTGCTTGAGATATTCCGGATGGTGCTGCGCGAGGTAGCGCACGACTTTTGCATTGCCTATCAGGTTGCTGATATAGCCTCTGGCTACAGTCAGATTCAGGATGTCGGCGCCGTAGCTATCTTCGATCAGGCTGTACTGGCGCTGGACATTAGCCAGCTCACTCTGCATCCGGGCAATTTTGTCATCATCAAATCCTTTCAGCTTCCTGCTTCTGCCCGGCTCGGCCAACTGGTCCTGCGGCGTAGCAGCCAACATGGCATTGGCATATGAGGCATAATAAGTGGCGGAGTCATTCATGAGGGTGGCCACTTCAATCTGACGCATGGGCTTCATGCGGCGCAGGATTGAGAAGGTTTCAATAGCTACCATTTTGTCCTTGAGCAGCTCCTGCGCCTCTTTGCACACGCCGTCGAGCAGATTTTTGCGCCTCAGGATGATGCTCGGGTCTATCCCCAGCACCTGCGCCAGCCGTTCAATCGGCACGCCTTGCTGCGTGGCTTTGACGATCATCTTGTGCTCTTGCACCGGCGACAGGCGGCTGATGTGCTTGTTATAGGTAAAAGCCTCGTCATCATTGGAGATCAGGCAGGTAATTTCTGTCTGGCCGAGCTGTTTGACAGCTTCGAGGCGCAGATGCCCATCAAGCAGCATGTAGATATCAGGATTGGTTTTGTCCAGCGTGACCATCGGCGGCTCGATAATACCGATCTCGCGGATTGAGGTGAGTATCTGCTTGAACTTTTCCGACGCGAGCAAGCCGGATGGCAGCTTCTTGAGCGGAATGATGCTGGCTACGGGCAGGCGTAGCGTTTCAGTAGCGAAGCCGAGCTGGATTGGGGAAGGAGGTTGGGTTTCGGTCTGTATGCTCATGCCGCTTTACCCTTCATGATCTGCATCAGCGGCTTGGGCACACTCTGCAGACCCTCTACTTTCAGGAGGTTTTTGAAGTTTTCTTCTTTCAGCAGCTCGCGCAGAGCTTCGATAATGAACACCATCTGCATGTCTGCCATTTCAGCCTTACGGACCATGATCAGCTTGCGATCAACTTCTTTCTGATAGGCTTTCATGATGTCGCGGATATTTGTAGTGCTGGCGCTTTCCCTGGCTGCCTTTTGTGCAATTGAGCGCGGCCCGCTACGATTTTGCTTACCGCTTCGGCGCCGGATCTCGATAAGGCGGCGGGCGTGCAGCAGCCGGTTGCCACGAAGTTGCTTACTCTCATATGCTTCCTGCAGGGCGCGCTGCTCATCTTCCGGGTTCTCGGAGATGCGGATGGCAAGGCTGATCGGCATATGCCCGGCTTCAACCGCTGCCAGTAACCGTTCTTCCCCCCGCTTGAGCAGGTTCATGACTGCACTGGTATATTCATGGGAGAGGCCGGTTTTTTTGGCTATGGCCTCAGAGCTGTAACCCTGCTCGACCAGCAGCTCGATACCGTGATACAGCTCCATGGCGCGGTGTTTGCGCCGGGCCATGTTCTCAACCAGGCTCATGACCAGTGCATCCTGCTCGCTGGCGTCAACCACCAGCGCCGGGATGTGAGTCTGGCCGCAGGCCATGAAGGCTTCGATGCGCCCCTGACCGCAGACCAGGTCATAATCCTTGCCTGCAGCGCCGGAATGACAGGGGGTGACGGTAATCGGACGCTTGAGGCCCACTTTACTGATATTGCCCCGGAACTCGGCAAACAGCTTCTGGCTGCGCACGCGCGGGTTCAGGATATTGATCCGATCGATCGGGATCATCTGCACGGTTTGGCTGGCTTTAGGCATCAGGCGGCCTCCCGCAGATTGACCCGCTCGGTCAGGAAGAAAAAGGGCTGCAGGTCATCAAAACGGTAGGCGTCGAGAGCTAACCCGTTGTTTTCCTTGAGGCGGACCTTAGGATCCTCGATATCCAGCGCTGGCAGCAGGTAGTAATCCAGCGGCTGGGCATTGGCGGCATCCATGCGAATAGCAACCGTGATATCCGGGCGTAGGCTGGTGTCGAGCTGCACCTGCCAGCGGTAGGAACCTGCGGCCGTCTGCTGACAACGGCAAATGATGACGGAGACCTTGATCTCGCCGTTTACATACAGCAGGTCCGAACCAACTTTCCGGTGCACCTCACCACCCAGCTCCCGGATCTGCCTAATGGCATCCTCGACAATCCCGGCATAGGTCTGGCGGAGCTGGCGGTTGATCTCGATATAGCTGTAGTCCCGGTCGGGGGTGAACCCTACCAGCTCATAGGCGCGCAGCAGGCTGCCAAAGCGGTGGCCGTAGGCGGTGCTGGAGGGCATATCGTCCGCCTCATCGATCACAATACCGGATAGCCAGCCTTGTTTCTCATGCAAATGGCGGAGTTTGGAGAGCATTTCGTCATCGCTGAGGCGGCGGCTGCGCTCCCGGATGATCCCTTGGGCGGTATAGAAGTGTGCGGGATCAACAATCGCATCGAACACCCCGTCTGCACGCACCCACATATCGGGTTCATTGACCACATGCCGGATCTTGAGCTTGAATGAGCGTCGGTTGAACACGTTATTACCGATATACTTCTCGTTAGTCAGGATCTGGTGGACCACCCCACGGGTCCACGACCGGCCCAGATCGGTCAAAATACCCCGCTGGTTCAGTAGCGCAGCAATCTCACCCTCCTGTTTGCCTTCCTCGACAAAGGCCTGATAGATCCAGCGGACATTGGCGATCTCTTCCTCGGGGCCGGGCACCAGGATGACCCTGTCGGTCTGCAGGCTTTTGTGCTCGCCGCGCTTGAGCAGCCCTTTGGGTTGGCCCTGTTCATCAATCAGCATCCGCCGGATGCCGTAGCCAGCCGGGCCACCCTGCCGGTAGCCCAATTCGATCAGGCGGCACTGGCCAGCAAACACTTTAGCGGAGAGCTCACGGCTGTATTCCCCGGCCATGGCGCGTTTGACGCCTTTAACGATGGTTGAGACTGGGCTGCCGTCATTCTCGAACTGCTCCGCTACATACTCGACTGCAATCCCGGCGCGGCGGCAGATGTATTCATAATAAGCACTCTCATCCGCATCCTGAAACCGCCCCCAGCGGGTGACGTCCAGCACCAGAATCACCTGAAAGTCAGCAGCGCCGGACTGGACATCGGCAATCAGCTGCTTGAGTGCGTCCCGCCCATCAATCTTGAGACCACTTTTCCCTTCATCCGCATAGCGCCGTACAATCTCCATCCCGCGCTTGGCGGCATAATCCCGGATCGTGTCAGCCTGATTTTCGGTCGAGTATTTCTGGTGATCGGTTGACATGCGCACATATATCGCCGCTCGCCGCACCGATTGTGCCGACTGGTCTGTAGACATCCCGTTGTTTCTGCTGCCCATCATGACTCTGCTATCCCGAATCAGGTTTCTCACCCCGTCCGGTTAAAATCCGGCAGGTCCTTTCAATGTTAACGAAAGGAGCCCTGTGATGTCTCAACCCAAAATGGCCCAAACTTTTCCGCGCCGAAAAGAGGCCAATCTCGACAAAATCCTGATGAATGAAATTCCGAAAATCCTACGTGCGGCTGAGAGCCAGCCGTCTATGCGCAAGCGGCTGGCGCGCACGAGCGGTATGTCGCCACGCACAATCCAGAAATGGTGTGAAGGCAGGAATATACCCAGTTTATCGAGCTATATACATCTGGCCCGGTGCTACCCAAAACTGGTCGACCTGTTTCTGCATTTATGCCAATGCAGACCACCAAAGGCTTCCGCAAGCAGGAAAGGTAAACTGACAGCCGAAGCTCAAAACAGCGAAACCGTCAGTCACTTTGGATCTACAAAGAGCGTAAAAAATGTCGGTAATGATGTCGGTAATCGGAAATACAGGGGCGACTGCAACACGCGCCAACTCTGGTTCATGCTGAGAATTGAAGAAGGTGCCGTTGCAAATGCGCAGGCCCTTGCAGATTGTTGGCAAGTTTCAATTAGAACTGCAGAGCGCGATATAACTGACTTGAAAAGACGCTGTTTGATAATATACCAAGGCACAAGACGCAATGGACACTATATTATAGTATAAAATTTTATGAGATGCTGCACTAAGCAACCTCAACATGAAATGTTTGTACAATTACGCATCTTTTTTGTTGGAAAATCTCGAAGGAGACAGTGATCAATGTCTAAGCAGACTACTAAGCGCTGTCACTGGGTTCCACAGGCTTATCTAAAAGCATTTGCGGCTGATCAAGATCAGAAAAAAATTTGGCGTTTTAGTAAGAATAGTGGAGATCCTGAACTCAAACCTATAGATAAGGTTGCTGTAAAATTTCACCTTTATTCTCCGCTTGACGAAAATGGTCGCCGCGATGATTTCCTGGAAAAAAAGCTTTCCAGCTTAGAAAGCTGGTTCGGTGACCCTATTTGGAAAGCTGTGTGCAATGATTTTCCCGATTTCAAATGGGAACCTCTAAGAAAGATGGTTGCGTTGCTTGTGGCAGTATCCTGGTTGCGCACACCCACCCAATTTGAGTTTTGGAAGAGTACCCACAATCGTATCGTACAATCGCTTTTACAGCATGACAGACTACCGGATGCTTTTACTATTAACGGTAAAACATACGAGCTCGATCACACATCATGGCCTGCCTTTCAGAGTGCGAGTGAAGAAGAGATGAAGCTGGCGTGGAATAACTGGATTGGAAGTTCGGCTGATATAGCTCTAATGCTTATGAAAATGCGATGGGCAATTTTGATAAGTGATACACCTGAGTTTATTACATCTGATAATCCTGTTTTAGTAGGGGACACACTCGGACCACATCGTGGGTTAACCCATCCTGATACTTTGGTGACGTTTCCTCTTAGTCCTACACGTATATTAATGATGGATAACCGACATAGCGAACCAGATTCACAGTTTTATCGAGTTAATTCTGTCGCAGCCACCAATTCACTGATCTGGCGCAATGCAATTGAGTATATGTTCTCACCGCGCCCCCCAGATAAAGTCTGCGCTGAGATAGTTGCAGATGCTGAACGTATGGGGATGACTTAACTGTTTTACAGACAAATCGAAGGAGCTATGATGCCATTACGAAAAAGGAAGGTGCCTAATTCCACTTTCATAAGACGCTATGGAAAGATTGCTTTTCATTATGCTGAGCTCGAACAACTGATGAGAACTACGATGAAGGATGTTTGGGGTGTAAGTCTGAACGAGGCAATGGCAAGGCTGCACTCTACGAATGAGCCCCTGTGCAAAGTTAGTGGAAAAAAGCTTCAAGTTTGGTTCTATAATGTGGTTTCGCCAGCCGCAGATGTCTCTCTTATAGTTAGTGATTTTGACGCGATTAGAGAATATAGAAACGATCTAATCCATGGCGTGCTGCATGAATCTTCTAGTGGCGCTATAGAAATTAGCCAAAGAGAGACCTACTCAAAAACAACGCTTAATGAAATGAGTAATGCTATACGCAAGATTAAAAATCTCTATGCTCATACTCTCAGTGTTAAAAACGCTATTAGAGCCAGAGCGGGCCAGCCACTAGTCATTAGCGCCGAAACCAGTGTAACTTAATTACCCACAGTGTCAGCAGGCGATCCGGTCATTACATTTTGGCGCAGCCTTCCGGATCGAGACCCTGATGGAGACACAAGTTCCCCTGATGTGGGGATAAAATTCCCTGATACCTGAAAATAATTCCCTGTTATTTTCGGGCCAGTTTTGCGTATGTGGGCCGAAATATCCAGCTATTGCAGTGGGATAGACCCGGCTGACTGGCTGTTAGGGGGATTGAAACCCGCAAGATTCCCTGTTATTTCCCTGTTTAACAGGGAACTGGCTGAAGAAAGGTTCTCAGGTGACTGTGAGCACAGCCAAACAAAAAGGGCCCGTCGCGGCCCTTTTTGTTTGGTTTGCGTACTCGCGCTGAAGAGCCGGGCGGTTCGACCAAACCGTCCAGTGGACGGTTTGGCGCGTAGCGCAGCGAAGTCCGAGCCTGCGAGGATAAAAACAGGCTGAAAGCCTGTTTTTACAATCCCAGTTCCCCAGTCAACGCACTGACGATGTACGTCTGTCTGCGAGTTTTCAGTTGCTGATGCGGGCAGGGCTAGATTAAAAGGTGTCTGATCTTTTATACCGTAGAAGCGGATATTTTCATGCGCGCCAGCCTTTATGACGGGTGCCAGCCAAGCGAGATTTAATATGAGCGAGACTCCCAAGTGCCCGTCCTGCAATTCCGAGTATGTCTATGAGGATGGCGCCATGTTCATTTGCCCGGAATGCGCGCATGAATGGCCTAAAAACGCCCCGGCAGCAGCTGAGGGCGAGGCCGAGCGGGTCTGGAAGGATGCCAACGGCAACATTCTGGCTGAGGGCGATATTGTGACGCTCATCAAGGACCTGAAGGTCAAAGGCTC
>Ga0255214_1000231_pt1 | contig 14557 bp, 9 predicted proteins | sample Miss_Law_RepB_8d_FD_189951 | JGI IMG/M metagenome (GOLD analysis project Ga0255214, IMG submission 189951) | Freshwater microbial communities from Mississippi River, Louisiana, United States - Miss_Law_RepB_8d | ecosystem: Environmental > Aquatic > Freshwater > River | place: USA: Louisiana... | reverse complement strand
AGCAATGTCGAATCAAAACATCGAGGACGTAAGCAGCGCCGGCGACCGGATCAAGGCGGTGCTAGCCCTGGCGGTCGTGCTGGCTGGCATCGTCGGCTTTTACGCGCTGGCGCAGCAACCGATGATCGCCCGGGTTGGGGCGCTTCTTGGCGGATTGCTCGTCGGTGGTGCGATCGCGTGGTTTTCGGGGCCGGGTCAGCGTTTCTTCGCGTTTGCGAAGGATTCCTGGTCTGAGACCCGTCGGGTCGTCTGGCCGACTCGCAAGGAAACCACGCAGATGACTCTCATCGTGTTTGGTTTCGTGGTCGCCATGGCGATCTTTCTGTGGGCTGTCGACAAGTCGCTCGAATGGGTTCTTTACGATCTCGTCCTGGGCTGGAAGAAGTAAATGAGCAAGCGCTGGTATGTCGTTCATGTCTATTCGGGCATGGAAAAAAGCGTCGCGCGGGCCCTGCAGGAGCGCATCGACCGGGCGGGCATGCAGGAGCAGTTCGGCCAGATCCTTGTCCCGACCGAAGAAGTGGTCGAGATGAAGGGTGGTCAGCGAACGTTGACCCAGCGCCGATTCTTTCCGGGCTATGTGATCGTCGAGATGGAAATGACCGACGAGAGCTGGCACCTGATCAAAAGCACGAACAAGGTCACCGGTTTCGTTGGTGGTCATGGCAACCGGCCAGCCGCGATTTCCGACAAGGAAGTCGAGAAGATCATGGCCCAAATGCAGGAAGGCGTCGAAAAGCCCAAGCCGAAGGTGCTTTTCGAGGTTGGCGAGATGGTGCGGGTCAAGGACGGCCCGTTCAATGACTTCAACGGCACGGTCGAGGAAGTCAATTACGAGAAAAGTCGCGTTCGGGTTTCGGTCACGATCTTCGGTCGTGCCACCCCGGTCGAGCTTGAATTCGGTCAGGTCGAGAAGCTCTGACAGTCTTGCCCCGGGTTGCCCGGGGCTGTAGTAGCCGGCCGCCGTAGAACAGTTTTTCGGCGGTCGTTATTGGAGGAGCGTCAGTAATCCGGGTGGTATGCCCGGGCGAACGCGCGCTTGAACTCAACTCTGGAGAAGCCTCATGGCGAAGAAAATCGTCGGCTTTGTCAAGCTGCAAGTGCCAGCTGGCAAGGCCAACCCGGCACCGCCGATTGGACCGGCACTCGGTCAGCGCGGCCTGAACATCATGGAATTCTGCAAGGCGTTCAACGCCCAGACCCAGGGAATGGAACCTGGTCTGCCGATTCCGGTCGTGATCACCGCCTACGCGGACAAGAGCTTCACCTTCGTGATGAAGACTCCGCCCGCGACGATCCTCATCAAAAAGGCGGCCAAAATCGACAAGGGTTCGGCCAAGCCGCATACCGACAAGGTCGGCTCGATCACGCGCGCCCAGGCTGAGGAAATCGCCAAGGCCAAGTTGCCCGATCTGACCGCCGCCGATATGGATGCCGCGGTTCGCACGATCGCCGGTTCGGCCCGCAGCATGGGCATTACCGTGGAGGGTCTGTAAATGGCTAAGTTGTCCAAGCGAGCCAAGGCCATCAAGGCCAAGGCCGATCGTCAGGTTGCCCATCCCCTGGTCGACGCACTGTCGCTGGTCAAGGAGTGCGCCACTGCCAAGTTTGACGAATCCATCGACGTTGCGGTTCAGCTCGGCGTCGATTCCAAAAAATCTGACCAAGTCGTGCGTGGTTCGGTCGTGCTGCCTGCGGGCACCGGAAAGACGGTCCGCGTTGCCGTGTTTGCGCAAGGTCCGAAGGCCGAAGAGGCCAAGGCGGCTGGCGCCGATATCGTGGGCATGGAAGACCTCGCCGAGCAGGTCAAGGCTGGAAACATCAATTTCGACATCGTCATCGCATCACCCGATACGATGCGGGTGGTGGGTACCCTGGGCCAGATCCTCGGTCCGCGCGGTCTGATGCCGAACCCGAAAGTGGGTACCGTCACGCCGGATGTCGCCACCGCGGTCAAGAATGCCCGCGCCGGCCAGGTCCAGTACCGCACCGACAAGGCCGGTATCGTGCATGCCGCAATCGGCCGTGCGTCGTTTGAGGTCGCAGCGCTGGAGTCGAACCTGCGTGCACTGGTCGAGGCGCTGAACCGTGCCAAACCGGCAACCTCCAAGGGCATCTATCTGCGCAAGGTCGCAGTGTCGAGCACCATGGGGATCGGGGTGCGTGTCGATCCGGCTGCATTCGCAGCCGCGTCGGCGGGCTGAGAGCGGATGTAACAGAACTTTGGGCCGTCGGCCGCGGACAGGATTTCCGTTCCGGAAATCCGGCTCGTGACCGGCGGGTTGTCAAAGACCGCTGGGAACACGGCAGCTCTACAACCTCGTGTTGAGGGTCGGCCGGCGTTTTAAACGAACCGGATACCTGGATATCCGGTGCGCCCTGCGCAGATGGCGGTCCCGAAGAGGATTTTGTGGGTGAGGCTCCTGACAGGGCCGGGTCCTTGCAAACCTCGAGATAGGTCGCCGTATCAAGGCGGGTGCGAAGGCGTGAGCCAACGCCCCATTTCGTAGGAGCTGGACCATGGCAATGAACCGTAGTGAAAAGGCGGCAGTGGTCGAGGACATCGGAGCAGTCGTCGCCGATGCCGAGGTGATCGTTGTTGCCGAATACCGTGGTCTGGAAGTTGAAGCGATGACCGTGCTGCGCAAGCAGGCTCGCGAGTCTGGCGTTTACCTGCGTGTTCTGAAGAACACGCTGGCTCGCCGGGCGGTCTCGGGAACACCGTTCGAGGCGCTGGCTGACCAGATGGTCGGTCCGCTGATCTACGGAGTCTCCGTTGACCCTGTCGCGGCCGCGCGTGTGCTCAACGATTTCGCCAAGGGCAATCCGAATCTGGTCCTGAAGGCCGGCGCCATGAGGAACTCCCTCATGGATGCTAACGGCGTGAAGGCACTGGCCACGATGCCCAGCCGCGAAGAGTTGCTTGCCAAGCTGCTTGGCACGATGCAGGCACCGGTTGCCACCTTCGTGCGTACCCTCAACGAGGTGCCGGCCAAGTTTGTCAGGGCCCTGGCAGCCGTCGAGAAGCAGAAGGCGGAAGCGGCCTGAATCGCATCGACTTTCGGAACACCCAACCCACATTGAATCGATTGGAGTATTGAAATGGCACTGAGCAAAGAAGAGATCCTCGACGCCGTCGCCGGCATGACCGTGCTGGAGCTGTCCGAGCTGATCAAGATGATGGAAGAGAAGTTCGGCGTTTCGGCCGCTGCTGCTGCTGTTGCGGTTGCCGCCCCTGCTGGCGGCGCTGCTGCCCCGGCCGCTGAAGAAAAGACCGAGTTCACCGTCATGCTGGCTGCTGCCGGCGAGAAGAAGGTTGAGGTCATCAAGGTCGTGCGTGCGGCTACCGGTCTGGGTCTGAAAGAGGCCAAGGACCTGGTTGACGGCGCTCCGAAGGCCGTCAAGGAAGGCATCGCCAAGGCCGACGCCGAGGCGCTGAAGAAGCAGCTTGAGGATGCCGGCGCGAAGGTCGAGCTCAAGTAAGTTGCTCGTCTGCACTGATCCTCACCCGGGGACCGCCTGCCACCGGCAGGCGGCTCCGGGTTTTCGCGTCTTTGCGGGGCCTGAGGCTTGTGCCGGCGCCTTGCGTTCGTTGCAACCCCCAGTCTCTGAGTGACCCACGGAGTTTTCATGGTCAAGTCATCTGCTTACTCGTTCACCGAGAAAAAACGCATCCGCAAGAGCTTCGCCAAGCGTCGAGTGGTGCTGGACGTCCCCTATATGCTGACGACGCAGCTTGAGTCGTACCAGCAGTTCCTGCAGGAAGGCGTCGACACCAACCGTCGCAAGCCGGAGGGTTTGCAGGCCGCGTTTACGTCGATCTTCCCGATCGTTTCCCATAACCAGATGGCGCGTCTCGAGTTTGTCAGCTACACGCTCGGTCATCCCGCCTTCGACGTCAAGGAATGCCAGCAGCGCGGTCTGACCTTCTGCGCGCCGCTGCGTGCCAGGGTCCGCCTGGTCATCATGGACAAGGAAGCGGTCAAGCCGACGGTCAAGGAGATCAAGGAGCAGGAGGTGTACATGGGCGAACTGCCGCTCATGACTACCACCGGTTCGTTCATCGTCAACGGCACCGAGCGCGTGATCGTTTCGCAGCTGCACCGCTCGCCGGGCGTGTTCTTTGAACACGATCGCGGCAAGACGCACAGCTCGGGCAAGCTGCTGTTCTCGGCCCGCATCATTCCGTACCGCGGCTCCTGGCTCGACTTCGAGTTTGATCCGAAGGACATCCTGTATTTCCGGGTCGACCGTCGTCGCAAGATGCCGGTAACCATCCTGTTGAAGTCCATCGGACTGACGCCCGAGCAGATCCTTGCGCATTTCTTCGATTTCGACGGCTTCCAGTTGATGGGCGAGGGCGCGATGCTCGAGCTCGTCCCCGAGCGTCTGCGCGGAGAGATTGCGCGCTTCGACATTGCCGACAAGGACGGCAAGGTCATCGTCGCCAAGGACAAGCGGATCAACGCCAAGCACATTCGCGATCTCGATGCTGCCGGCATGAAGCGTATCTCGGTGCCCGAGGATTACCTGCTCGGACGCGCGGTAGCGCACAACATCGTGGATCCGGACACCGGCGAGATCGTCGTCAAGGCAAACGAAGAGATCACTGAGGACACACTCAAGCGGATGCGCGACGCCAACGTTCGCGATTTCCGCACGCTGTATACGAACGATCTCGACCAGGGCGCGTACATTTCGCAGACCCTGCGGCTGGACGAAACCGTCGACCAGACCGCGGCGAAGATCGCGATCTACCGCATGATGCGTCCTGGCGAGCCGCCGACCGAAGATGCGGTCGAGGCCTTGTTCAATCGCTTGTTCTACAGCGAGGACGCCTACGACCTGTCGAAGGTCGGCCGCATGAAGTTCAACCGCCGTGTCGGACGCGATGAGCTGACCGGCCCGATGACGCTCGGCAACGACGACATCCTTGCGGTGATCAAGATTCTGGTCAACCTGCGCAACGGCAAGGGCGAAATCGACGACATCGACCACCTGGGCAACCGCCGCGTTCGCTGCGTTGGCGAGCTGGCCGAGAATCAGTTCCGGGCCGGTCTGGTGCGTGTCGAGCGAGCGGTCAAGGAGCGCCTGGGCCAGGCAGAAACCGAAAATCTGATGCCGCACGACCTGATCAACAGCAAACCGATCAGTGCGGCAATTCGCGAGTTCTTCGGTTCCAGCCAGCTGTCGCAGTTCATGGATCAGACCAACCCGCTGTCCGAGATCACGCACAAACGTCGGGTCTCAGCCCTCGGGCCTGGCGGTTTGACGCGTGAACGCGCCGGTTTTGAAGTGCGCGACGTGCATCCGACTCACTATGGCCGCGTGTGCCCGATCGAAACGCCAGAGGGCCCGAACATCGGCCTGATCAACTCGCTGGCGCTTTACGCACGGCTCAACGAGTACGGCTTCCTTGAGACCCCTTATCGCAAGGTGATCGACGGGCGGGTCACTGACGAAATTCACTACCTGTCGGCGATCGAAGAAGGTCGCTACGTGATTGCGCAGGCCAACTCGACAATGGACGCCAAGGGCAAGCTGACTGGCGAACTGATCTCGATTCGCAAGGCGGGTGAGACCGAGCTGACTGGTCCGGAGCATGTCGAGTACATGGACGTCGCACCGACCCAGATCGTTTCGGTGGCCGCCTCGCTGATCCCCTTCCTTGAGCATGATGACGCGAACCGAGCGCTGATGGGCTCGAACATGCAGCGTCAGGCGGTGCCCTGTTTGCGCCCGGAAAAGCCGGTCGTCGGAACCGGGATTGAGCGCACCTGCGCGGTCGACTCCGGAACGGTCGTCACTGCCCAGCGCGGCGGCGTCGTCGATTATGTCGACTCGAACCGAATCGTGGTTCGAGTCAATGATGACGAAACCGCGGCGGGTGAAGTTGGCGTCGATATCTACAACCTGATCAAGTACACGCGCAGTAACCAGAACACAAACATCAACCAGCGGCCGATCGTGCGCAAGGGCGATGTGATCGCGCGCGGCGACGTGATTGCCGACGGCGCGTCGACCGATCTGGGTGAGCTTGCGCTCGGCCAGAACATGCTGGTCGCGTTCATGCCCTGGAACGGCTACAACTTCGAGGACTCGATCCTGATCTCGGAGAAGGTCGTTGCCGATGATCGTTACACCTCGATCCACATCGAGGAGTTGTCGGTCCTGGCGCGTGACACCAAGCTCGGACCCGAGGAGATCAGTCGTGATATCTCCAATCTGTCGGAGTCGCAGCTTGGCCGTCTTGACGAGTCTGGCATCGTGTACATCGGAGCCGAAGTGCAGGCCGGCGACACGCTGGTCGGCAAGGTCACGCCCAAGGGCGAAACCCAGCTCACGCCGGAAGAAAAACTGCTGCGGGCGATCTTCGGCGAGAAGGCCTCCGACGTCAAAGACACCTCGCTGCGTGTGCCCTCGGGCATGAGTGGCACCGTCATCGACGTGCAGGTCTTCACTCGCGAAGGTATCCAGCGTGACGTGCGCGCGCAGTCGATCATCGACGACGAGCTCAAGCGCTATCGCCTCGACCTGAACGACCAGCTGCGCATCGTCGAAAACGATTCGTTCTCCCGGATTGAACGCATGCTGATCGGCAAGGCAGCCAATGGCGGGCCCAAGCGCCTTGTCAAGGGCACTGCGATCACCAAGGAGTACCTGGCCGAGATCGATCGCTACCAGTGGTTCGAGATCCGCCTGGCCGATGAGACCGCAGCGGGGCAGCTCGAGGCGCTCAAGGAGTCGGTCGAGCAAAAGCGTCACCAGTTCGACCTGGCCTTCGAGGAAAAGCGCAAGAAGCTCACGCAGGGTGACGAGCTGCCCCCGGGCGTGCTCAAGATGGTCAAGGTGTATCTGGCAGTCAAGCGACGCCTGCAGCCAGGCGACAAGATGGCCGGTCGGCACGGCAACAAGGGCGTGGTTTCGCGCATCGTTCCGGTTGAGGACATGCCCTACATGGCAGACGGTACCCCGGTCGATATCGTCCTGAATCCGCTTGGCGTGCCATCACGGATGAACGTCGGTCAGATCCTGGAGACCCATCTCGGATGGGCGGCCAAAGGTATTGGCCTGCGTATCGGCGAAATGCTCAAGCGCCAGGCCAAGGTTGCAGAGGTGCGCTCCCTGCTCGACAAGATCTACAACACCAGTGGCCAGGATGCCGACATCGCATCGTTGTCGGACGACGAGGTTCTCGAACTCGCTTCCAACCTGCGTGCCGGTGTCCCGTTTGCGACGCCGGTGTTTGACGGAGCGTCCGAGGCCGAGATCCACCAGATGCTCGACATCGCGTTCCCCGACGGGGATCCGCATACCGCGCAGGTCGGTTTCACGCCGAGCAAGACCCAGGTCGCTCTGCATGACGGCCGTACCGGTGATGCCTTTGATCGTCCGGTCACCGTCGGCTACATGCACATGCTCAAGCTGCATCACCTGGTCGACGACAAGATGCATGCGCGTTCCACCGGTCCGTATTCGCTCGTCACGCAACAGCCGCTCGGCGGCAAGGCCCAGTTCGGTGGCCAGCGTTTCGGCGAGATGGAGGTCTGGGCGCTCGAGGCTTACGGCGCTGCCTACACCTTGCAGGAAATGCTTACCGTCAAGTCTGACGATGTGAACGGTCGCACCAAGGTCTATGAAAACCTGGTCAAGGGCGAGCACGCGATCGACGCCGGCATGCCGGAGTCGTTCAACGTGCTGGTCAAGGAAATCCGCTCGCTCGGGATCGACATCGATCTCGAACGCGACTGAATTCGGCCTGGGCAAACAAGGAGTACTCGATGAAAGCGTTGCTCGATCTGTTCAAACAGGTTCAGGAAGAAGAGCATTTCGATGCGATCAAGATCGGACTGGCTTCGCCGGAAAAGATCCGATCGTGGTCGTACGGCGAGGTCAAGAAGCCGGAAACCATCAACTACCGCACGTTCAAGCCCGAGCGCGACGGTCTGTTCTGCGCGAAGATTTTTGGCCCGATCAAAGACTACGAGTGCCTGTGCGGCAAGTACAAGCGCCTGAAGCACCGCGGCGTCATCTGCGAGAAGTGCGGTGTTGAAGTCACGCTGGCCAAGGTGCGCCGGGAGCGCATGGGCCATATCGAACTGGCTTCGCCGGTCGCACACATCTGGTTTCTGAAGTCGCTTCCGTCGCGTCTGGGCATGGTTCTGGACATGACGCTGCGTGATATCGAACGCGTGCTGTATTTCGAAGCCTTCGTGGTTATTGATCCGGGCATGACCCCGCTCAAGCGCGGTCAGATCATGACCGAGGACGACTACATCGCCAAGACCGAAGAATACGGCGATGACTTCACGGCTCAGATGGGTGCCGAGGGCGTGCGCGAATTGCTGCGTACGATCAACATCGACCGTGAAATCGAGAACCTGCGTCGCGAGCTCGAGGCCACTGGCTCAGAGGCCAAGATCAAGAAGATCGCCAAGCGCCTGAAAGTCCTCGAAGGATTCCAGCGTTCAGGCATCAAGCCTGACTGGATGGTCATGGAAGTGCTGCCGGTGCTTCCGCCCGAGCTGCGCCCGCTGGTGCCGCTTGATGGTGGGCGCTTCGCCACCTCCGACCTCAACGATCTGTATCGGCGCGTGATCAACCGCAACAACCGTCTGAAGCGCTTGCTCGAACTCAAGGCGCCCGAGATCATCGTGCGCAACGAGAAGCGGATGCTGCAGGAATCGGTTGACTCGCTGCTCGACAACGGGCGTCGCGGCAAGGCCATGACCGGCGCGAACAAGCGCGCGCTGAAGTCTCTGGCAGACATGATCAAGGGCAAGGGCGGCCGCTTCCGTCAGAACCTGCTTGGCAAGCGCGTCGATTACTCCGGCCGCTCCGTGATTGTGGTCGGTCCGCAACTTAAGCTGCATCAGTGCGGACTGCCCAAGCTGATGGCGCTGGAACTGTTCAAGCCCTTCATCTTTAATCGTCTCGAGGCCATGGGCATCGCCACGACGATTAAGCAGGCCAAGAAGTACGTCGAGTCGCAAGAGCCGATCGTTTGGGACATCCTCGAGGAGGTCATCCGCGAGCACCCGGTCATGCTGAACCGGGCCCCGACGTTGCACCGTCTCGGCATCCAGGCTTTCGAGCCGGTGCTGATCGAAGGCAAGGCAATCCAGCTGCATCCGCTGGTCTGCGCGGCGTTCAACGCCGACTTCGACGGCGACCAGATGGCAGTTCACGTGCCTTTGTCGCTAGAGGCCCAGCTCGAGGCCCGCTCGCTGATGCTCGCCTCGAACAACGTGCTGTTCCCGTCGAACGGCGAGCCCTCGATCGTGCCGTCGCAGGACATCGTTCTGGGTCTTTACTACACCACCCGCGAAAAGATCAATGCCAAAGGTGAAGGCATGTTCTTTACTGATCGCGGCGAGGTCCAGCGCGCCTACGACAACGGTGAGGTCGAGCTCGGCACCAGGATCACCGTGCGCCTTCCCGAATTCACGAAAGATCGCGAGTCCGGCGAACTGACCGAGCGCACGATCCGTGTTCAGACCACGGTCGGCCGTGCACTACTGTCCGAGATTCTGCCGAAGGGCCTGCCCTTCGATCTGATGAACCGGTCGCTCAAGAAGAAGGAAATCAGCCGTCTGATCAACGCATCGTTCCGTCGCTGCGGACTGCGCGCCACCGTGATCCTGGCCGACCAGCTGTTGCAAAACGGCTTTCGTCTGGCGACCCGGGCCGGCATCTCGATCGCGATCGACGACATGCTGGTGCCCAACCAAAAGAGCACGATCCTGTCGGCTGCCGAGCGCGAGGTCAAGGAAATCGAGCAGCAGTACACCTCAGGTCTGGTCACTCAGGGCGAGCGCTACAACAAGGTCGTCGACATCTGGGGCCGTGCTGGCGATGACGTTGGCAAGGCGATGATGGAACAGCTGCGCGTGCAGAAGGTCATCGACCGTGACGGCAAGGAAGTCGACCAGGAATCGTTCAACGCGATCTACATGATGGCCGACTCCGGCGCCCGCGGCTCGGCGGCGCAGATCCGGCAGCTCGCCGGCATGCGCGGGCTGATGGCCAAGCCTGACGGCTCGATCATCGAGACGCCGATCACCGCGAACTTCCGCGAAGGCCTGAACGTTCTGCAGTACTTCATCTCGACGCATGGTGCGCGGAAAGGTCTTGCGGACACCGCGCTCAAGACCGCGAACTCAGGTTACCTCACGCGCCGTCTCGTCGATGTGACCCAGGATCTGGTCGTGATCGAGGATGACTGCGGCACCACCAACGGTGTTGCCATGAAAGCGCTGATCGAGGGAGGCGAGGTCATCGAGGCCTTGCGCGACCGGATTTTGGGCCGTGTCGCGGTCGCCGAGGTTGTCAACCCGGAGAACGAAGAGACACTGTTCGAATCGGGCACTTTGCTTGACGAAGACGCGGTCGATGAGATCGAGCGCCTGGGTATCGACGAAGTCCGTGTGCGCACTCCGCTGACCTGCGAAACCCGTTATGGGCTTTGCGCGAAGTGCTATGGCCGCGATCTCGGTCGTGGCGTGTTGGTCAACTCCGGCGAGGCCGTCGGTGTGATCGCCGCGCAGTCGATTGGCGAGCCGGGTACCCAGCTCACGATGCGCACCTTCCACATCGGTGGCGCTGCATCACGGGCTGCAGTCGACAGTTCCGTCGAGGCAAAGTCCAATGGCACGGTGCGATTCACCTCGACGATGCGTTATGTGACTAACGCCCGCAACGAGCTGATCGTGATTTCGCGTTCCGGAGAGATCCTGATCGCCGACGACGCGGGTCGTGAACGCGAGCGTCACAAGGTTCCGTACGGCGCTGCGTTGTTGGTCGCCGACGGCAAGCAGGTCAAGGCCGGCACGCAACTGGCTACCTGGGATCCGATGACCCGTCCGATCATCACCGAGTATTCCGGGCGGATCAAGTTCGAGAACGTTGAGGAAGGCGGTACCGTTGCCAAGCAGATCGACGAGGTCACCGGCCTGTCGACTTTGGTGGTCATCGACGCCAAGCGTCGCGGATCCACCGCCAAGACCGTCCGTCCGCAGGTCAAGCTGATCAATGACGCCGGCGAGGAGGTGCGCATCGCAGCCACCGATCACGCCGTGACGATCAGCTTCCCGACCGGCGCACTGATCACGGTGCGTGACGGTCAGGACGTCGGAGTCGGCGAGACGCTCGCGCGGATTCCGCTCGAGTCGCAAAAGACTCGGGACATCACCGGCGGTCTGCCGCGCGTGGCCGAGCTGTTCGAGGCGCGTGCCCCGAAGGACGCCGGCATGCTGGCTGAAGTTACCGGGACAGTCTCGTTTGGCAAGGACACCAAAGGCAAGCAGCGACTGGTCATCACCGATCTGGACGGCAATGCCCATGAATTCCTGATTCCGAAGGAAAAGAATGTGCTCGTCCACGACGGCCAAGTGGTCAACAAGGGCGAGATGATCGTCGACGGCCCGGCCGATCCGCACGACATCCTGCGTCTGCTTGGTATTGAAGCGCTTGCGCGTTACATCGTCGACGAAGTTCAGGACGTTTATCGTTTGCAGGGCGTCAAGATCAACGACAAGCACATCGAGGTCATCGTCCGGCAGATGCTGCGGCGGGTCCAGGTTAGCGATCCGGGCGACACACCGTTCATTACCGGTGAGCAGGTCGAACGTTCGGAGTTGCTCGATGAGAACGACAAGGTGCGTGAAGCTGGCAAGCGTGAGGCCAGCTACATCAACCTGTTGCTCGGTATCACGAAGGCATCGCTGTCGACCGATTCGTTCATCTCGGCCGCCTCGTTCCAGGAGACCACCCGGGTGCTGACTGAAGCGGCGATCATGGGCAAGCGTGACGACCTGCGCGGCCTGAAGGAAAACGTGATCGTCGGACGCCTGATTCCTGCGGGAACCGGTCTGGCCTTCCATCGTGCCCGCAAGGTCAAAGAGCAGCTCGAAGCCCAGGAGCAGGCCGCAATGGCCGCCGCCGAGGCCGAAGCGCTGTTCGCGCCGGCACCTGGCGAGCAGGACGCAGTCGAGGCTTCCGAGGAAAACGCACCGGGCTCGGGCGAGGCCTGATCTGGCCGGCGGAGCTCGTGTGACGAGTTCCGCCGCCGGACGAGCTTCTTGTCGGGACGCAACACGGGTTTGTCGGCAAGCTTTGCCGCTGTTGCGTAATTGGCTGGTTCAGCCTATACTAGAAAGCTTTCCAAATTTCTAACCGGCGCAATCGTTCGCCGGGGCTTGTGGATTGCCTGCCCAATCATGTGGCGGTGCCGGTTCTGCAGTTGATCGCAGGGCTCGCCGATCGTGTCCTGGGCATCGAGACGCAAGTCGACGAAGGGTAGAAGGGAATAGACAATGCCTACCATCAATCAGCTCGTTCGCAACGGTCGCGAATCCGCGGTCGTCAAGAGCAAGAGCCCGGCGCTTGAGGACAGCCCTCAGCGGCGCGGCGTTTGCACGCGTGTTTACACCACCACCCCGAAAAAGCCGAACTCGGCGCTGCGCAAGGTTGCCAAAGTGCGCCTGACGAACGGCTTTGAGGTCATCAGCTACATCGGCGGTGAGGGTCACAACCTGCAGGAGCACTCGGTCGTTCTGATCCGCGGCGGTCGCGTCAAGGATCTGCCGGGTGTGCGCTACCACATCGTGCGTGGTTCGCTCGACCTGCAGGGAGTCAAGGATCGGAAGCAGGCTCGTTCCAAGTACGGCGCCAAGCGCCCGAAGAAGGCCTGATCAGGGCCTGTCGGCCCGACCTGGGTTTTTGGGTGAGCGCGAGTTGCCCCGGTTTTCCGGGGGCTCGCGTTCTCGTTTTTGGCGCGATCCCCAGGGACTTCGCGTCGAGTAAGCGGTCGCTTCCGCAGTTTGCACCGATAGGTGCGGGCGAGTAGGGCGACCATGCGGGCCGCAATGGGGCGACTCGCAGCTGAAGTTTCAATGAGGTGAAAAATGCCACGTCGTCGCGAAGTTCCCAAGCGTGAGATCCTGCCTGATCCGCTGTACGGCAGTGTCGATGTTTCCAAGTTCGTCAATGTGCTGATGCTCGATGGCAAGAAAGCCGTCGCAGAGCGCATGTTGTATGGCGCGTTTGACCAGATTCGCACCAAGTCGGGCAAGGATCCCGTCGAGGTGTTTTCGCAGGCGCTGTCCAACTGTCGTCCGATGGTCGAGGTCAAGAGCCGCCGGGTCGGTGGTGCCAACTACCAGGTTCCGGTCGAAGTGCGGCCGGTGCGCCGTATGGCTCTGGCGATGCGCTGGCTGCGTGAGGCTGCCAAAAAGCGCGGTGAGAAGTCCATGGGCCAGCGTCTGGCCAACGAAATTCTCGAAGCGGCCGAAAACCGCGGTGGTGCTGTGAAGCGTCGCGATGAGGTGCATCGCATGGCCGAAGCCAACAAGGCGTTCTCGCACTTCCGATTCTGATCCGGCTAACCCGGCCGGCCGCGGATCCAAAAGATCCGAACCCGTAGTTCTGGAGCATCCAAGCATGGCTCGCAAGACCCCTATCGAGCGTTATCGCAACATCGGCATTTCCGCGCACATCGACGCGGGCAAGACGACGACGACCGAGCGCATCCTGTATTACACCGGTGTCAACCACAAGATCGGCGAGGTGCATGACGGCGCCGCGACGATGGACTGGATGGAGCAGGAGCAAGAGCGTGGCATCACGATCACGTCGGCGGCTACCACCTGCTTCTGGAAGGGCATGGACATGTCCTATCCGGAGCATCGCATCAACATCATCGACACCCCGGGACACGTTGACTTCACCATCGAAGTCGAGCGCTCGATGCGTGTGCTTGACGGTGCGTGCATGGTCTACTGTGCCGTCGGTGGCGTTCAGCCGCAGTCCGAGACCGTCTGGCGTCAGGCCAACAAGTACGGAGTGCCACGTTTGGCCTTCGTCAACAAGATGGACCGTGTCGGCGCCAACTTTTTCAAGGTTTACGACCAGATGCGTCAGCGTCTGCGCGCAAATCCGGTGCCGATCCAGGTGCCGATCGGCGCGGAAGACTCCTTCAAGGGCGTGGTTGACCTGGTTCGCATGAAGGCGATCCTCTGGGACGACGCCAGTCAGGGCATGAAATTTGACCTGGTCGAGGTCCCGGCCGAACTCCTCGAGACCTGCAATGAATGGCGCGAGAAGATGCTCGAGGCCGCCGCCGAGGCGAACGAAGAGCTGATGAACAAGTACCTCGATTCCGGCGACCTGTCGCTTGAGGACCTGAAGTTCGGTCTGCGCCAGCGCACGATCGCCGGCGAGATCGTGCCGATGCTGTGTGGCACCGCATTCAAGAACAAGGGCGTGCAGGCGATGCTCGATGCGGTCATCGACTACATGCCTTCGCCAGTCGACATTCCGCCTGTCAAGGGCACCGACGAGCGCGAAGCCGAAACCTTCCGCAAGGCTGACGACGGCGAGAAGTTCTCCGCTCTTGCGTTCAAGCTGATGACCGACCCGTACGTCGGCCAGCTCACCTTCATCCGGGTCTACTCGGGTGTGCTGAACTCGGGCGATACGGTTTACAACCCGATCAAGAGCAAGAAAGAGCGAATTGGCCGCATCCTGCAGATGCACGCCAACGAGCGCGAGGAAATCA
>Ga0255214_1000221_pt1 | contig 15022 bp, 16 predicted proteins | sample Miss_Law_RepB_8d_FD_189951 | JGI IMG/M metagenome (GOLD analysis project Ga0255214, IMG submission 189951) | Freshwater microbial communities from Mississippi River, Louisiana, United States - Miss_Law_RepB_8d | ecosystem: Environmental > Aquatic > Freshwater > River | place: USA: Louisiana... | reverse complement strand
GGTCGACCATCTTTCCATCCACGGCGAACGCGGCGACGCCTTGCGCCGCTGCCGCATCGGCAGCGGCCATGATCTTGCCGGCCCAGGCCAGCTCACTATCTGACGGCGAGAACTGGCGGTTCAGGATCGGCACCTGCGCCGGGTGGATGACCTGCGCACCGGAGAACCCGAGCCGACGTGCCTGTGCAATGACTTGCTCGAACGCCTGCAGATCGTCGAAGCCGGCGATCGAACCGACGAAGCCGAGCGCCCGGATGCCGGCGGCACTGGCGGCCTGCGCCACTAACATGCTGGCGACCATCAGCGCTTCCGGATCGGTGGTGCAGCCGGCGGCGAGCGCGTAATCCTCGGGGCCCAGCGTCATCGCGACCACACGCGGGCAGGCGCGGGCGATTTCGGCCAAGCGCGGCAGGGCAGCCGGGCTCTCGATCAGCAGCGTGAAGCCGATCTGTCCGACCGGCAAACCAGCGCGGGTTTCCAGTTCGGTGACCAACTCGTCGAGCGCGCGGACATGCCCCGCATCCTCAACCTTGGGCAGCGTGATCGCGCGAACGCCAGGACGCACCGCGACCCGCAGGTCTTCGATCGCATCCAGCCAGGGCCGGTTGATGCGCACCGTGACGTCGACGCCATGCGCGGTCAGTTGCGCGACTGCGGCCGGCAGCCGTTCACGGGCTTCGTGCTTGGCCTCGAGCGCGATGCTGTCTTCCAGGTCGAGCTGGATCGCGTCGGCACCGCGCTGGTGCGCCTTGGCCAGGAACCGGTCACTGGTGACCGGCACGAACAGGATGGATCGCCAGATGGGCAGGTCAGGACGTTCGGTTTGCATCGTTTGCATCAAGGTGGTGGTCAGAGTCAGGTAGAACTGCGATCGCAGCGCGCGGCACCCGCGGCCAGCATCGCGTCGATCTGCTCGGGCGTGTAGCCCGCCTGTGAAAGCAGTTCGCGGGTGTGTTCCCCGAGTCGTGGTGCTGGCGTGCGAATTGTCGCAGGGGTGCCTGCAAAACGCAGTGGCGGAGCAGGCACCGGGATGGTGCCGAGATCCTCATCGGGCTGTTCGACGAGGATGCCGCGTTCAATGATGTACGGATGCTGCTGCAGGTCGGCAGCGTCATGCACCGGTCCGGCCGTGATGTCCATCTCATCGAAGAACGCGAGGTTGTCCGCCAGCGTACGTCGTCCGATAAATTCGCTGATTGCCGCGTCCAACTCATCAATATGCTCGATCCGCGCCGCGTGACTGGCAAAGCGCGGGTCGCCGACCATGTCGGGCCGGCCCATCGCCTCGAACAGGCGCTGCACGGTGCTCTCCATGCCGGCTGACAGCGCGATGAACTGCTTGTCACTGGTCTCGTAGACATTGCGCGGTGCATGGGTTGGCGAGCGGCTCCCCCGGCGCGGAACGGTCTTGCCAGTCAGCCGGTGCTCAAGGGCCAACGGGCCGAGCAATTCGTGCACCGGATCGAACAGCGACAGGTCGATGACCTGTCCGCCGCCGCCGCGATCCACATGGCGCAGCGCGTTGAGCACCGCGATCGCGCCGTACAGCCCGGCCATGTCGTCGGCCAGCGCGAACGGCGGAAGCACCGGCGGGCGGTCCGGATAACCGTTCATGGCGGCAAAACCGCACATCGCCTCGACCAGCGAGCCGAAACCCGGCCGATGCGCATACGGGCCGGTCTGTCCCCAGCCCGAGATCCGCAGCAGCACCAGCGACGGGTTCAATTCATGCAACACCGCGGGACCCAGTCCCATCTTCTCGAGCGTGCCAGGGCGAAAATTTTCGACCATCACCTGTGCGCCGGGAATCAGCCGGCGCAGTGCCTGCATGCCCTCGGGTTGGCGCAAATCGAGCGCCAACGAGCGCTTGTTGCGCGAATAGACCTTCCACCAGGTCGATACGCCCTCGCAGCGCCAGTTGCGCAGGTCGTCGCCATGGGCGCTCGGTTCGACCTTGATCACATCGGCGCCCAGGTCGGCGAGCACATGGGTCGCAATGTTGCCGGCAACCAGTCTGGACAGGTCGAGCACCCGGATGTCGGACATCGGGGAGATTCCGGCCACAGGGGAGGTATGCGTTGGTTCGGACATCATCAGAGGAAGAAGCGATGGGAGCGGTGGATCGGATGCGCTCGGTGGGCGTCGGGCAGTCCTGGCGGCTCGGGTTGGGGGATGCGCGCAACCACCGGATCCGTTCCGGTTGGTGCGCGCAATGATACCGGGCTGGCGCCGCTGGGTCGGCAGCCAATGTGCAGCGCGCCTGAACTAGGCGAGCATGGGGCGTGATCTGCTAGCCGGCTTCGCTGCGTCCAATTACCGAGGCGGTGGAAATCAGCTCCTCGAGCAGCGCGAGCGCGACCTTGCCGGAGATCGCATACGGATCGAGCAGCGGCTTTTCGGAGTACTTCAGCAGCAGAGACGGGTTGACCTTGCCCAGGTTCACCCGACCCATCGTCCAGCCGGCAAAGCGCCGTTCGGCGATTTCGGCATAGTCGAGCAGTTGCACCTCGCGATGGCGCGGGTCGCGCACGATCTCGGCATACAGCCGGTTGACCTCGTCGCGGCCACCTTCGAGCACTTGCATGAACAGCTCTCCGCTGTAGCAAAGCACGCCGGTGATCCCCCGGTCTGGATTCATGTCGCGCGAACGAACGACGATCGCGTCGATGTCGGTGGTGGCGAGCGTCGTTTCGGCGCGCGATGCGTAGAGAAGGCGCACGAGCATGGGTTGGCCTCAGGCGTTCTTGTCGGGAATCAGCGCGAGAAACTCGCGCCGCAGGTTCGGGTCTTTCAGGAAAGAGCCGCGCATCACGCTGTTGAGCATCTTCGACTCGGTGTCTTTGACCCCGCGCCAGTGCATGCAGAAGTGATCCGCTTCCATTACGATCGCCAGCCCGTCGGGCTGGATCATCTCGTGCAGCAGGTCAGCGACCTGCGTGACCGCCTCTTCCTGAATCTGCGGCCGACTCATGATCCAGTCAGTCAGACGTACGTACTTGGACAATCCGATCAGGTTCGAGTGACTGTTTGGCATCACCCCGATCCAGACCCTGCCGATGATCGGACACAGATGATGCGAGCAGGCGCTGTGCACCCGGATCGGCCCGATGATCATCAGCTCGTTCAGATGCTCGACATTCGGGAACTCGGTCGTCGCCGGGCGACGCACGTAGCGGCCGCGAAACACCTCGGTCAGATACATCTTGGCGACACGCCGGGCGGTGTCCTGGGTATTGTGATCGCTGTCGGTATCGATGACGAGGCTCTCCAGCACGCCCCGCATCTTGTGCTCGACCTCGTCGATCAGCGCGTCGAGTTCGCCTGGTTCGATGAACGCCGAAATGTTGTCGTTGGCATGAAAGCGCTTGCGAGCTGCCTGGATGCGTTCGCGAATGCGTACCGAAACCGGCACGCCGAGGTCGTCGGACTCCGGTCCGGTAGAGGATTTTTCGGCGTCGGCGGCAGGGTCAGTCATCGTCTTCGCGAATCCGGTGGTGTGAGCGGCGATGGCGTTGCCCGGATGGCAACGCGTTTTCAGGGGCAGACTACCGCATCTGGCGCGGTGGCGCGAATTCGCACCACGTGATAGACATTTCTCCGTAAACCGCGTAGAGTTCATATTGCAGTCGATTCAAGCAGTGTATCTAGCGGTTCCCCCGCGCTGCCTCATGCAGTCGCGTCTCGGTCGTTCCCCAGCTACGTTTCTTGTCCGCTTGCCCGCCGCGGGTGGCTTCCCGCGAACTCATGATCTTCAAGGAAACTAGCATATGAGCGACATCAAGACCGGCATCGTCAAATGGTTCAACGAAACCAAGGGATTCGGCTTTATTACCCCGGACGGTGGCGGCGAGGATCTCTTCGCGCACTTCTCCGAAATCCAGGGCAACGGCTTTCGCACGCTGGCCGAAGCGCAACGCGTTCAGTTCGAAGTGCGCCGTGGCCCGAAGGGTCTGCAGGCGGCCGCGATCCGTCCGCTCTGATCCTGCGTCATGCCCGGCCTTCGGGCCGGTCAAAAATCCCCGCCGACCCCGGCGGGGTTTTTTTTGTGTGCGCCAGCCCATCCAACCTGCCGTGAAGCCAGACGAGTCCGCTGCGATGCCGGCGGCCCGGATGCCGCTTGCGCCGGTGGCGCTGGTGCTTGCCGTCGGCATCTGTGCGGCGATCAACATTGGCAAGGTGCCCGCAGCGCTGCCAGCGCTGCAGCAGGCGTTTCAGATGACGCTGGTGCAGGCAAGCTTCCTGGTATCGCTGTTCCAGGTGGCCGGCATGATGTTCGGGCTCTTTGGTGGCGTGCTGGCCGACCGGCTCGGGGCGCGCAATGTGATGGTCGCCGGCTTGGCGCTTCTGAGTGGTGCCTGCGTGCTCGGGGCAAGCAGTAGCTCGGCAAGTGTGTTGCTGTTCAGCCGGGCAATGGAAAGCGCAGGGTTCCTGCTCAGTGTATTGCCTGGACCCGCAATGCTGCGCAGGCTGGTGGGATTGTCCCGGTTTCCGGTCGCGCTGGGCTGGTGGGGAACCTACATGCCGACCGGTACCACGATCGGATTGGTGTTGACACCCTTGCTGCTGCACGCAGCCGGCTGGCAGGCTGCCTGGTGGTTTTGCGCCGCGGCTGCTGTGCTCACGATGTGGCTGGTGCTGCGGATCCTGCCTGCCGATCCGGTGCAGGGCGCAACATCGGTTCGCGCGGTGGCACTTGCGCGCGACACGATTCTGGTGCCCGGTCCATGGATGCTGGCCGCCTGTTTCGGGCTCTACGCCGGACAGTTCATTTCGGTGTTCGGGTTTTTGCCGACGGTTTACCAGCAGGCCGGGATCGGACCTGCGCTGGCCGGGTTTCTGACCGCACTCGGGGTGTTGCTCAACGTGGTCGGCAATATCGCGTCCGGCCTGCTGATGCAGCGGGGCGCATCACGGACCTGGGTGCTGGGGGCTGCGTCCGCCTTCATGGTGCCATGTGCGCTGCTGGCCTTCTCGGGCGAGCTGCCGTTCGCACTACGCTACGGCGCGGTCCTGTCGCTGTCGATCGTCGGCGGGCTGATTCCCGGGACCCTGTTCACAACCGTCGCAAGGTTCGCACCCTATCCTGGCGCGGTATCCACGACCACCGGTCTGATGCAGCAGGGCTCGATGTTCGGGCAGTTCTTTGCGCCGCCGCTGGTCGCCCTGGTTGCCACCTCAGGCGGCGGCTGGCAGTCAGGCAGCTGGGTGATCGCAACGATGGCGACGATCAATGTGGGTGTTGCGGTACTGGTCGGGCGTCACGACCGGCAGCTTGCCGCCTCGCGCGCCTGATCGGTCGGCTGGCCTGAAGGCCGCGACGCTGACTCAGCCGAGAAGATCGCGGGCGCGCTGCCGGGCGTTGGCATCCGGGCTCACGGCTTCGCTGGTCCGCAGGCGACTGCGGCGCTGCACGACAATCCAGGCGATGATTCCTGTCAGCAGCAGTGCAAACGGTCCGAACCACAGCAGCAGCGTGGATCCCTTGACCGGGGGCCGATACAGCACGAAATCACCGTAGCGCTCGACCAGATATTCCTTGATCTGGGCATCGTCCATGCCTCGGCCCATCAGGGTTTCGACCTGTCGGCGCAGGTCGACCGCCAGTCCGGCGTCCGAGTCGGCCAGGGTCTGGTTCTGGCAGACCAGGCAACGCAGCTCCTCGGCCAGTTTCCTGAATCGCTGAAGGTTCTCGGGCGACATCTCGGCCGGAGCCGGCGAGGCATTGACGCCGGACTGCGCAAGTGCGGGGGCGGGCAGCGCGATGCCCAGGCAAACTGCGAGCAGCAGCAAGGGCAGTGGCGAGCGCAGCAGCGACTCGCGCATCATTACGAACAGGCGCCGGGCGGGCGACTCGCGCAGCGACATCGATGGCTTGCGATTCATCTCATTGGGCCTTCAGGCGGTTCAGCAGCGGCACCAACTGGCGCTCGATCGCGTCGGCAGTCAGCGGGCCGATATGCTTGTGTCGCACGATGCCGGCCTTGTCGATGACGAAGGTTTCCGGCGCACCGTAGACGCCCCAGTCGATCGCCGCACTGCCTTTCTGATCGGATACATTGATCGCGTAGGGATTGCCCAGCCTTGCCAGCCAGGCCTGCGAGGCGGTCGGATCATCCTTCCAGGCCAAGCCGATGATCGGTGCCAGCTTGCGAGCTGCCAGATCATTGAGTAGCGGATGTTCAACGCGACATCCGGCGCACCAGGAACCCCAGACGTTGAGCAGCCAGACCTGGCCCTTCATCTGATCAGTCGACCAGTTCGTCGCCGAATCGGCCAGCAGGGGCAACGTGACCTGGGGGGCGGGTTTATCGACCAGCGGTGACGGGATCTCGCGCGGGTTTCGGTCCAGTCCGAGAAGCAGGAACCAGGCGACGCCGATGAACAGGGCCAGCGGAAGCAGGAATTTCAGCGCGCGCATCGGTGCAGGGGGCCGGTGGTGAACAGGAAGGATAGGCGGGGCGAACGCGTGTTCAGCTCGCCGCCTGGTGGGCCGCGGAATCGCGCCTGGTCGCCGCGGAAGCCGCACGGCGGTAGCGCTTGTCACCGACCGCGAGCAGACCGCCAGCTGCCATCAGGCAACAGCCAAGCCAGATCCAGTTGACGAAGGGCTTGACCTGCGCCCGGATCGCCCAGGTGTCGCGGCCGACCGGCTCACCCATCGACAGATAGACGTCGCGCAGCAGGCTGCGGTCGATCGAGGCCTCGGTCATCGGTTGTCCGCTGGCGCGATACAGGCGTTTTTCTGGTCGCAGGGTTGCGACATGCGAGTCGCCGCGAGTGATCGTGAAGATGCCGCGGGTGGCGTCGTAGTTCGGTCCCTTGATCTCGCGCAGCGCGTCAAAGCGCACCGTGTAGCCGCCCACCTCGATGCTCTGGCCGACGCGAATCGCGCCGTCATGCTCGAGCTCGTAGCTCTTGACCAGCGTGACGCCGACAACGAATACCGCAACACCGACATGCGCCAGGTGCATGCCCCAGGTGGAGGCGGTGAGCAGGCTGGCGCGGCGCAGTCTGATACGACCATCAGCGCCGCGCAGGCTGTCGGCCAGGATGGTGCCGGCGCTGATCGCGATCCACAGCCCGAAGCCGAGTCCGAGGCTGGTCAGCGGCCGCAGCGAGCCGGCGGTCAACGGCAGCAGCAGCGCGGCGACCACGGCGACCGCGAAGGCCCACTTGAGTCGGTGCGCGATCGCGGGCAGTTCGGCCTTGCGCCAGCGTGCGATCGGACCGATGCCCATCAGAAACAGGGCCGGCGCCATCAGCGGATAGAACACCGTATCGAAGTACGGTGGTCCGACCGAGATCTTGCCCATTCCGAGCGTGTCCAGCACCAGCGGGTAGAGCGTGCCGATCAGCACCGCGGCCATCGCGACGATCAGCAGGATGTTGTTGGCGAGCAGCATCGATTCGCGTGAGATCGGCCCGAAACCGGGTCCGATGCCGATCGATGGTGCGCGCCAGGCGAACAAGGTCAGCGAGCCGCCAATGACGATTGCCAGGAACGCCAGGATGAACACGCCGCGCGCCGGATCGGTCGCGAACGCATGGACCGAGGTCAGCACGCCGGAACGCACCAGGAAGGTGCCCAGCAAGCTCAGGCTGAACACCAAAATGGCCAGCAGCACCGTCCAGCTGCGGAACGCGCCACGTTTTTCAGTGACCGCCAGCGAGTGGATCAGCGCGGTTCCCACCAGCCAGGGCATGAAGGAAGCATTTTCGACCGGATCCCAGAACCACCAGCCACCCCAGCCAAGCTCGTAATAGGCCCAGAACGAACCGAGCGCGATCCCGAGCGTGAGGAAGGCCCAGGCGATCGTGGTCCACGGACGCGCCCAGCGCGCCCAGGCGGCGTCGAAGCGACCTTCGAGCAAGCCGGCAACCGCGAACGCGAATGCCACAGCGAAGCCGACATAGCCCATGTACAGGAGTGGAGGGTGGAACACCATGCCCGGGTCCTGCAACAGCGGATTGAGCTCGCGTCCGTTCGCGGCTGAGGGAACCAGGCGTTCAAACGGGTTGGATGTGAACAGCAAGAAGAGCAGGAAACCGAAGGTGATCAGTCCCATCACGCCGAGCACCCGCGCGCGCAGGCTGGCCGGCAGTGATGAGGAAAGGGCCGCAACAGCGGCCGACCAGCCGGTCAACATCAGCACCCACAGCAGCAGCGAGCCTTCGTGCGAACCCCAGGTGGCCGCCACCCGGTAGGGCAGCGGTAGTGCGAGATTGGAGTGCGAGGCGACCAGCTTGACCGAAAAATCGTTGGCGACGAAGCCGGTCATCAGGCAGCCGAAGGCGAACACCACCAGTGCGAACTGCATCAGCGAGGAGGGCAGGCTGACCGCCATCAGCCGGACATCGTGCCGCCAGGCGCCAGTCAGCGCCATCAGCGCCGACACCAGCGACAGCGGCAGCGCAAGGATCAGAGCGAAGTGTCCGAGTTCGGCGCTCATGCGCGTTGCCTCATTGGTAGGCCGGCTTGCCCGGCTTGTCAGTGAACTGCGCCGGCGCTCCGACCGGATGCCCGGCGCGCTTCAGCGCCTCGGCAGCTTCGGGAGGCATGTAATTCTCGTCATGCTTGGCCAGTACCTCGGAGGCGCGGAAACTACCATCCGGCTGGATCGCGCCTTGCGCGACGATGCCACGACCCTCTTTGAACAAGTCGGGCAGGATACCCTTGTAGCTGACCGAGATGGTCTTGGCGTTGTCGGTAACGCGAAAGCTGATCAGCGTACCGTCGCCCTCGCGCTTGACGCTGCCGGCCTCGACCAGACCTCCGACCCGGAAGTTCTTGCCCTTGGGCGCCTCGCCGTTGGCGATTTGGGTTGGGGTGAAGAAAAACACCAGATTGCTCTGGAATGCGTTCAGGACCAGTGCGACGGCGACGCTGAGTGCAGCAACGCCGCCGGCGATCCAGAGCATCCGGCGATGACGGGGTTTCATGAAGAGTCCTCTTCGATGGCGTCGAGCACCCGCTGACGCGCCTGCTCGCGGTGACGGCGCAACAGCATCAGTTCAACGAGGATCGCCAACGCCAGCATGCCGTAGGAGCTCCAGACGAAGTAGCCGTAGCCGCCCATTTTCAGCCATTCGATCATCGTGCATCCTCCACCAGTCGGTGGGTCCAGTCGGCATGCGCCTCGCGTTCCAGGATCAGATGTCGCACCCGGGCAAGCGCGACCGCGATCGTATAAAACCAGGCTGCGAAGGCCATGATCAGCATCGCAACCAGCATCGTTTGCGCCATCTTCGGTGATGAGGTCAGCGAGACGCTCGCACCCTGGTGCAGCGTGTTCCACCAGCGTACCGAAAAATAGATGATCGGCACGTTGACGGCGCCGACCAAGCCGAGCAGCGCGCAGGCCTTGTCGGCGCGACGCGGATCATCGATGGCGGCACGCAAGGCGATGAAGCCCAGGTACAGGAACAGCAGGATCAGCGTCGACGTGAGCCGCGCGTCCCAGACCCAGTAGGTTCCCCAGGTCGGGCGGCCCCAGAATGCACCAGTCCAAAGCGACACGAAGGCGAACATCGCACCGGTGGGGGCAAGCGCCTGCGCCATCATCGCCGACAGGCGGGTGTTCCAGATCAGTGACGCGGCGCTCCAGCCGGCCATGACCAGGTAAGTGAACATCGCCATCCAGGCCGCCGGCACGTGGATGAAGATGATCCGGTAGGACTCGCCCTGCTGATAGTCGGTGGGGGCGACGAAAAAGCCGATCGCCAGGCCGACCAGCGCGAACAGTGCTGCCGCCCAGCCGAACCAGGGCGCAAGCTTGCCGGCCAGCGGATAAAAGCTGGCCGGTGACGAGAATCTGAACCAGTGGATGCTTGTCATCGTGCCTATTCGTAAGCGATTCTAACTGCCGCCGCCGTGACCAGTGGGCCGAACACCCAGCCGACGATCAGCCCGGCGCCCAGCAGCGACAGGTGGGCCTGTGCGCCGAGGCCTGAGCTCACTGCTTCGGCAGCGCCTGCGCCGAAAATCAGCACCGGCACCGCCAGCGGCAAAACCAGCAGCGCGAGTAGCGCGCTACCCGCCCGGGTGCCCAGCGTCAGGGCCGCGCCGATGGCGCCCAGCCACGAGAGCGTTGGCGTGCCCAGCAACAGGCCCAGCGTTAGCACAGCGATCGCGTCGGGCTGCATGCCGAACTGCACGCCGGCCATCGGCGCGAGCAGCACCAGCGGCAGTCCGTTGGTCAGCCAGTGAGCCAGCACCTTACCGGCAACCAGGGCGGGCAGCGCCGCCGGCGCGAGCACCAGTTGTTCGAGCGTGCCATCGGCGTGGTCCAATGCGAACAGCCGAGGCAGCGACAGCAGCGATGCGAGCAGCGCGGCCACCCAGGCGATGCCAGGGGCGATGCGCTCGAGTAGCGTCGGGTCGGGACTGACGCCGAGCGGGAACAGCGAGATCACCAGCACGAAGAATACGACGATCAGCGCGAGCTCGGCCCGCGAGCGCATGGCGAGCAGCAGGTCGCGTCGGCAGGCCCAGGCGATTGCTGCCAGCGCAGGCAATGCTTCAGCCCGAGGCTCGCCGCCCGGATGCCCGTCATCCGGATGATCCGGGCTTTGCGGGCGACGTTCGTGCGCGCTCATCGCCCATTCCCCAGCCGCAAGGCCTGCGGCTCGCGCGCCGCCGGAAAAGGCAGGTGGGTTGCAATCACCGCGCAGCCACCTGCGTCCAGATGCGCGTCGAGCAGTTCTGCGAACAGCTGTTGGCCATCGGTGTCGAGCGCGGTCGTGGGTTCATCGAGCAGCCACAGCGGCCTGCGAACCAGAACCAGTCGCGCCAGGCCCAGCCGACGACGCTGGCCAGCCGAAAGCCGGGCAAATGCCAACCGGCGCTGTCGGGCCAGGCCGACGCGTTCGAGTGCCGAGTCGATCGCCTGCATCGATGCGCCGAATGTTCCGGGTCCCTGGTCGAGCCCGGCCTGCATCGCGAGGTTCTCGCCGGTGCTCAACTGCTCCTTCCAGCCGTTTGCATGTCCCTGGTAGAGCACCGACGCATGCCACAACGGATCGCCGGCCTTGCGCGGCGCGCCCCGCCACCAAACTTCGCCAGATTCCGGCGACATCAGACCGGCGAGAATTCGCAGCAAGGTGGATTTTCCCGAGCCATTCGAACCGGCCAGCATCAGCCACTGGCCGGCGTCGATTGTGAAATGCAAGGCCTCGAACAGTTTGCGATGGCCCATCGTGCAGCCCAGCGCCCTGGCCTGCAGCCCCGCAGCGCTCACGGCACCCTCTGGTCGATCCGGATCAGCACTTCGCGAGCGCCCGGGCCGACTTCGGCGCTGGTGCCAAACAGATCGCCACTTTGGCGCCCGGCGGTGCCGCTGCGGCTGATCCGGGCTTCGATGACAACACCGGAGGCCTGGGAGATCAGACGCTGCGGATTCATGGCTTGCGCATCGCCCAGACTGAACTCGAGCGGCCAGTCGCCGACCGCCAGGCGAAGCGCGGCCAGCGGAATCCGAGAGCCGTCGTTGCCGCGCGCGACGACGAACAGCGTCGTGCCGGGAGCGGCCTGTGCACGCAAGGCATCGTCGATCTGGATCCGGCCGCTGATCGCAGAGGCGTCGGGCGCGCCAGACGGTGGCGGCGACGCGTTCTCGAGCCTGGCCGAGTCCGCGCGACCGGCCGCAGCATCTTGTGGCGGCGATGGCTGGGAGGTCGCGGACGACTGGCCCGATGCGGCGGCGATCTCGGATTCGATCTTGGTGATCACTTCAGCCAGGCGCTGGGCCTCATGCGAGTCAGGCTGCATGTTCGCGGCGAGCTTGCGCATATAGCCCAATGCTTGTGCGCGGTCACCGCGGCGATACTGCGCGGCGGCCATCAGCGCGATTGCCTTCTCATCGTCGGGATCCAGTTGCAGCGCGCGTTCGAGCAGCTCCAACGGTCGGCCCGAGAAGTTGCCATCGGCGGACATCACCAGGATTTCGGCGTAGTCGGCGGTAATGCGCGCATCGCCCGGGCGCAACGCGATCGCCCTTTCCAGCGCCTGGCGGGCCGGTGGGATGTTGCCGGCCATCCGGTGCGCCTGGCCAAGCATCGCCCAGGCTTCGCCATCTTCGGGCGTCTTGCCGACTCGCTTTTGGAGCTCGGCAATGGTGCGATCCAGCGATTCGCCGCTGATTTCACCGCGCAGCTCGGCCGCGCTCATGCCGACGATCGCCGGCGAGCCGATCAGGGCATAGACGAACACCGCGGCCAGCGGCAGCAGCAGCGCGATCAGGGTCGCGACTAGCGTGGTGCGAGTGCTGCGTCGCTCCGGCGGTGCCGCGTCTTGCGGCTCGCGGAATTGGACTGCGGCTTCGTCGAGTAGTTCTTCCTGCGCGCGGGCGGCTTCGTCATCGCTGAGCCTGCCGGCGAGGCGTTCGGTTTCGATTTCGGCGCGGCGATCGCGATAGATCGCAAGGCGGCGGTTTTCATCGGAATCGGACGGAGCGGCCATGCGCCGCGCGGAGCGCAGCAGCGGCAGCACAAGCGCTGCGGTCGCTGCGCAGGTGAGCGCTGCGATGACGAGCCAGAACCAGATCATCGAAAAGCGGGCGTGAGCACAGGTCCTTAAGGGACTTGGATTGTCTCACAGGGTCGTCGATCGCCTGCGCACATGCCAGCCATACCAGGCCGACCAGACCCAGACGCCGATCGTGAAGATGGCCAGGCCGGCTGCGATCGGACGCTGCACGAACGCCATCCAGTCGCCCTCGGCCTTGATCATCGAGCGGATGAAGTGCTCCTCAAGCATTGTGCCGAGCAGCATGCCGAGAATCGCGGGTGCGACCGGAAAGCCGTGTTCCTCGAGAAACCAGCCCAGCAGTCCGAACCCGATCAGCAAAAGCACATCGAACTGCGAGTTGTTGATCGCGAATGCGCCGACGATGCAGAACATCAGGATCACCGGCATCAGGATGGTTCTGGGCACGCGCAGCAGGCGGGATGCCGCTTTGATGCAGAGCCAGCCAAAGGGAATCATCAGAAGATTCGCGAGGATGAACACGATGAACACCGCGTAGATGTTCTGCGGACTATCGATGAAGATCGTCGGTCCCGGGTTCATGTTCTTCATGTACAGCACGCCGATCACGATCGCGGTGATCGAATCGCCGGGAATCCCGAACACCAGCGCCGGAATCCAGGCACCGGCCAGCGCGCTGTTGTTCGCCGCGCCCGCTTCGACCAGCCCCTCAGGATGTCCGGTACCGAATTTTTCGGGCTCGCGGGACAGCTTGCGCGACAGTGCGAACGACATCCACGCCGCGATGTCAGCACCGGCGCCCGGCAACGCGCCAATCGCGGTGCCGAGCACACTGCCGCGCAGAGTCTGGGTTTTGTACCGCCGCATCAGCGTGCCCATGCCCTTGAACACCGAGCCGACTTGTGCCTTGACTTGCGCGAGTTCCTGCGGGCGCACCGCGAAGCGCAGGATTTCCGAGACCGCGAACAGGCCGATCATTGCCGGAATCAGCGACAGCCCGGCTAGCAGGTCGGTCGAATCGAATGTGAAGCGCGGATGGGCCGCCGGGTTCTCGAGTCCGACCGAACCGAGCAGCAAACCGAGCAGCAAGGTGATGATCCCTTTCAGCGGTCGGTCGCTGGTGATGAATACCGCGCAGGTCAGCCCCAGCAGTACCAGCCAGAAATACTCGAACGAGCTGAAGTTCAGCGCGACTTCGGCCAGGGCTGGCGCGCCGACGATCAGCACCGCGGTGCCAAACAGTCCGCCGATCGCCGAGAACACCAGGCCGATTCCCAGTGCGGTCTGCGCCTGGCCATTGCGAGTCATCGCATACGACTCATCGGTGTAGGCGGCAGAGGCCGGAGTGCCAGGGATACGGACCAATGCGCCGGGGATGTCGCCGGCGAAGATCGCCATCGCGGTGGCGGTGACCATCGCCGCCACTGCTGGCACTGGCGGCAGGAAGAAGGTGATCGGCACCAGCAGCGCCGTGGCCATCGTGGCGGTCAGACCGGGGACTGCACCGACGAACAGCCCGAACGCTGCCGAGAACATCATGACCAGCAGCACCTGCGGCGAACCCACCATCTGCAGTGCTGTCAGTACGTTTTCCATGTCGAGAAGTGCCTTCGATCAGCGCGGGCGCGCGGGGACGGTTGTCGGTTGGGGAAATCTCACCACGCGACCGGCTGGAGCAAGCCCCAGGGCAGGGGAACCTTCAGGAATTTGAAGAAACCGGTATGGATGATCATCGTGGATACGAACGCAACTGGCAGCACCAGCGAGCGCCGTACACCGAACGACCACATCAGCGCCGACAGCACGATCAGCGCACAAACGATGAAGCCGAGCCGGTCCGACAGCAGGTAGTAGAAAAACAGTCCGGCGACTGTCGTCGCGAACGGAACCAGGCTGTACAGATTGGTGCCGGCCAGCTGCAGCAGCGGAGCACGGCTACGCAGCCCAGTGCGGATCAGTTCCAGCGAAGCCAGCGCCAGTGCGCCGGCGACGACACCGGGGAACAGCGCAGGGCCGTGCTGCTGGCCGGGAAAGTCCGGAAAACTCTGGATGTGCCAGAGTACCGCCAGAGAAAGCAGCAGCAGCACGCTGCCGATCAGGGTGTCGCTGACGCGCATGCGAATGGCCTGGGGTCTGGGAGCGAGGGATTTGCTCGAGAATGGCGGCCCCGATCGGATGACCCGGGGCCGCCGGGGGCTCACTTGGCGATGCCGACCGCCTTCATGACGGCGCCTTTGTCGGCGTCTTCCTTGGCCATGAACGCTGCGTACTGCGCTGAATCTCCCCAGGTCGCGCCGAATCCGCGTGCGGCCAGGAAGTCGGCGTAGGCCTTGGACTCGTAAACCTTCTTGAGCGACGCGCCGAGCTTGTCGGCGACCTCCTTGGGAAGCCCCTTGGGACCGGCAAAGCCGCGCCAGGCTCCGTTTTTCCAGTCGCTGCCGCTGTCCTTAAGCAAGGGGACTTTCGGGAATAGCGCGTCGGGTTTATCAGCCATCAGCGCCAGCGGCCGAACCTTGCCGGCATCGATCAGCGCGCGTG
>Ga0255214_1000219_pt1 | contig 15067 bp, 12 predicted proteins | sample Miss_Law_RepB_8d_FD_189951 | JGI IMG/M metagenome (GOLD analysis project Ga0255214, IMG submission 189951) | Freshwater microbial communities from Mississippi River, Louisiana, United States - Miss_Law_RepB_8d | ecosystem: Environmental > Aquatic > Freshwater > River | place: USA: Louisiana... | reverse complement strand
TACCCAAATACAAGTATTGCCAAATTAATGTTAATTTTACAGCAAATAATAATGATATTGACACACGTGTTTACAATATACTTTTTTAATTTATAATTTTCCAAATAATACATAATTATTTTATAATTTTACGTATTATTTTAGTTATTACTTCTGGATCTCTTATGTTTAATTACTTTTTTATGTTTCCTTGTCGACTTATTTGATTTTTTATTTTGTCTTATTGTTTTCCTTACCTTGCGTGATTTGTTCCTATTTCTACGTGTTTTATATCCACCATAACCGTAACCAGGACCACCTACACCAATTGGATTCATATTACTATTTATACCTTTAAACTCGTTTATCATTGGGTTTTGGTAAGGCACCATCATATTTTCATCGGCATCTGATTCAGCGTTATCAATTAATGATTCATTAATTACATATCTATATTGTTCCATATATTTATCATATTCTTCTTGGGTATCTATTTTTACCCAATTGTATTCACCTAGTTCATTTACAACAATACGAGCGCCAAATTTACTATTAATCGCTTCTAATGGATTACTAGTAACCTCACCACCAAACATTTCTTCTTCAGGACCAGCAGAACTAGACGAACTAGCAGAAATAGCAGGACCAGCAGAACTAGACGAACTATCAGAACTACTTAAATCATCTGATGGAATTGGAGTATAATTTACACAAGATGAAAATGAATCTTTGCCCATCTTTATAAATTTTGTTCTTACAAAACAATTCGCAAGACAATCATTAATTATTTTTAATAAATCAGTTGTATCGAAACTCTGAGTTCCAGCCATTTCAACTGTACTTGATGTAAGTTTAGTTTTTATGACATTATTTACTAAAGTTGATATTGATATTATTAATTCTCTTATTAGTCCTTTTAGTCTTTTAGAACTATTATCTATATATTCCTTTCTTGATTTATCATTTTTTAATTGTCCTTGTTTGTTATTTTGTTCTTCATAATATTTATAATCATTATTAACTACATCATGAAAAAATTTAAATTTATCAACAATATCTTTCATTACATGAATTCTTTCCATTTCACGAATACAATCACTTAGACTATAAAGTGTATCTTCTAATATTTTTACATAATTTTGTACAGACCAAATTGATCTATCATTAGTATTCATAATTTCAATAGCCACAATAAGAGGAGAAATAAAATCAAATTCACCATTTGTAAAACAACCATTTGGTAACATTAAATACATAGGAGATGCTAGTATTTTATCTACTGGTAAAACAATACTACCAGTTACTTTAAAGTTATTTCCGTCCAAAAAATTTGCGGCAGATTTTGGTTCTGGAGTTGAATTAAGTCTTTCTGGAAATTTTAAATCCCAACTAGTTAAAGTATAATTTTCACTATATTTAAATGGTAATATATCAAAGTCAGATTGTTCTTCTATTAATGGTTTCACATGTTTACCCATTATCCATGATTTTTCAATATCTTGATCATATAAAGAACATATTTTAACACATCTATCTGTAATTGCTTGTTCAATTTTTTCAACATTTTTTGATTGAAGATACAATAAAATATATGCCAAAGGTGCTGGCAAATTACTATTACTTATTATATCAAATACATTGGTGCCATATATTGTAGATATATCTGTTGTTATGCTTTCATATAATGTTTTATCTTGAGATAATGTTTCATCATATTCCATAAATATTTTTTCATGAGTAGGGTTTTTAAAAGAGTTGTGATTTTCAAACCACCAAACTGTGAAATTTCTAAAATATTCAATATTATCAGTTTTATATGAAAATTGAAGATATATAGAAGAAATAAACATTTTCATCAGGACTACAGAACTACTATTAAAAATACTATGTATACCTTTAGTAGTTTTCTCATATAAAAAAGGCACATCCGTCATCATTCGTTTGTAATCTTCTACTGTAATAGAGTCTAAATTTTCAGATGCAATTTCTTTTCGTAATCCATATAATGATAGTGCTATATATTCTCTAAATAAATTTTGGCAATGTAATGCTCTTACAGGAGTCTTATCGTGGTCATGACAAATTCTGTCTGGAGATCTATAATATTGAACACATAAAGGATCTTTCATTCTATGTAATTCACATAAATTACATAATGCTCTGAACGGTTTTTCTTTAACATCGCCTTGCTGTAATCCAATTTGTTCAAAACGTTGTAAACACTCATACACTGTAAAATTATCAAAAAATGATGGTGGTGTTTGAGATGGATAAGGTGTTTGTAATAATTCTAGAAATTTTTCTGCATTTTCTGACCACATCTCATCATGATCTAATTTCAAACTATCAAATGAAATGACAATCCTGTTTACCTCACCGTGAAACCATAAACAAAAATCATAGACAAATTTATCTTTTAATTTAAAATTTCCAAATGGGTCACGAAATTTATGAATTGAAGCAGATGATGAAGCAGATGAAGCAGATGAAGCAGATGAAGCAGATGAAGCAGATGAAGCAGATGAAGCAGATGAAGCATCTCTAATTAATTTTGAATGAGGAACAATCAATGACCATAAATTTTCCATCAATGTATTTGAGAAACCTACTCTATTACCATTGATCTTACCTTCAGAAATTACATTTGTGTTTTGTGAATTAACTTGTATGGCTGCTTTATCTTTAGACGCAGCCAATAAAAGAAACTTGCCTAAGGTACGTACATCTTGATTTTTTAAACACATTTCGTCCATAATTGATTTACAACCATTCAGGTGTGTAGAAACAGTATTCAAATTTTTAATTTCTTGTGCAGTTAAATCACTTTCTTCCATATTTAAATTTTTTATACTTAAATCAGAAATAGTGCTTTGAACACAAGAACATAATAAATCTAACTGTGTAACTGATTGTGAATTTAAATTTTTACGCCCACCGCCACCACTAGATTCATCTTCTTCATCAACCATATTTTCTTTAGAAAGACCCCTAAAAATCTCTAGTCTCATTTGATTAGTAAGTGCATTAGGATCATCCTTAGAATATGTATCTATGTCTTTAGTTATTTGTTTTTTAAAACTTAAGTCTTGAACTTTTGATATTATTTTATCTTTCACCATTGTCCATAAATTTTGTCTACCACTAGAATAATTTTTTTTTAAATATACAAGAACATGACCAACAAATTCAGCGCGAGCCATGTAATTTGCTGTTAATGATATTTTTGGGTATGGAAATATTATAATTCTTTTTGGATTATGATCCTCTTTAAATTTCAGTTCTTTACAACTAACAGAACCCAAATAATTCGCATCTACAATAAAACTAAACAATCCCATACTACTCAATAATTCACTACACCTATGTCTTGTCTGAGGTTCTATATTAAATGCTAAAAGTGCCTGTCCACGTGGTCGCATTAAACCATTTGGTTGTTCTTTATGAAAATCTATAGATGATTTTTCATTTTCGGTATATCCATCACCACGTATATCTTTTGCAATTGCTTCTAAAAAATCTCGTTGTTGTTTTTTTAGTGATATACTAAGTGCCACAGAGTCTGTTTGGTGTACTTGCGGTAGACTGGATAATTGTCTACTAACATCACTCATATTCACTCCATATTGGGACATTGCTACATATGGTGATTCATTTTGACTATGTCCTACTGAATGTATTTGTGAATATGACTCTGTAGGTGTTAGAGAAACTTTATTTAGATCTGGTGGTTTCCAATCAGGACCACGGTTATCATCATAGTCTGTACGCCGTTGTACTTCCTTTTCTCCTTTACCATTGACTATCTCAATCATATCAAATGGAAACCAACTTTCAACACCATTTCTGTCTGATTTTTTAACGCCTGAATAAAGTTTACCATTAATAGTAGATGTGTCTACCCAAAATTCTTCGCCACTACTGGTTTCTCGTTTTTCCCAACTACCATAATTAGGTTTATATGGTTTTTCTATATTTTTTTTAAAAATATAATCAAAAATTTGTTGTTGCTCTTTAATTAATGTCATAATTCTATTAAAATCTTCTGAACCATCATTTAATTGTTCTTCTATTTGACCTACATTTGTAGTATATATAGTATCCAAATCAAATTTAACACTATCTTTATTACTACTATTATCAAGTGTATCTAATATTCTTTCTGTCTGAATAATATATGTTTCATAGAAATAATGTCTGTTAACTTTATTTATAAAAGAGGTATAATAAATATCAACTTTATTTTTCATTTCTTGATCATCATGATTACGAATTCTTTTAATAGCATCATGATTACGAATTTTTTCAATAGCATCATCATAATATCTTTTAGAATATTCTAGTATTTCATCGCGATTATTAGAATTATTATCAGAATCTATTAAATCTTCACATTTCATAACAAAACTGTTATAAATTCGTATTCTATCAAGTTGGTCAACTGTTTTATTGTAAAGTTCCTCAATTCTTTCGTTATTTTCTTCTGATATTACGATGACACTTTCTTTATATAATTCCAATTCATGTCTTATAATACCATAATTATAATCATCTAATGATTCTATTAAATCTTCACATTCTTCAAGAAATTCTTCATATGGACTTTTAATTGGGGTTGCTGTTATATAATTGGTATTAACCATCTCATCACATTTTTGTTTATTTCCACAAAACCTCTTAGGTGAACGAGGTTCATCAGATTTTCTATCACTGTTGCCTTTATCATGAGAACTCGAATCACGATTTATTATATCTGTATTAAATAAATAATACAGATTATCACCATTATTTACCTGATACATTTTTCTTCCAGTTGCGCCTTCTAATATTATATCTTCTACTTTGCCTTTATCTCGAATATGAGTATTAGGGTTAATAAAAAATACGTCATCTTTAATACTATAATCATCACTCATATTACTATACTATATAGTTCTAAAATATTTAAATACTAATACTTTATTATGAATAATACTAATGAATCTTATTAATAATAAATACAAAATAATAGAAAAATTAGGTGCTGGGTGTTTCGGTGAAATATATAAAGGCGAAAATATAAGAACTCAAGAACAAGTTGCCATAAAGGTTGAACCCATCTTAAATAACCTAAAACTCCTAAAAAATGAATCAGTTATTTATCAATATTTGGTGGGTCTCCAAGGAGTGCCAAGTGTAAAATGGTTTGGTAAAGATACTACAAATTATTATATGGTGTTAAATTTATTAGGTCAATCATTGCAAACATTACTAAATTCGAAGGGTTCTTTCTCTCTAAAACTGGTTTTGCAAATTGGTTTACAAATTATTTATACTCTGAAATCAATCCATGAAAAGGGATTAGCACACAGAGATATAAAACCAGACAACTTTTTACTAGGTAATAATGAAAACAATAAAAAACAAATATACATAATCGATTTTGGGTTTTGTAAATCGGTCGCAAATATAACAAATACAAAAAAAACAACAGGATTAATAGGTAGTTTAACATACGCAAGTTTAAACGCCCACAATTACACAGAATTAAGTTATCGTGATGATTTAGAGTCACTTGGATATATGTTAATCTATTTTTATCAAGGTTTTTTAGAATGGCAGAAAATAGAAGACGTTCAAGATATAATTAAAGCGAAACAACAAGTAATTAATAATGAGAAAATCCCCATAGTCTTGCGCGATTTTATAAAAGAGGTTAGACAACTCGGTTTTAAGGAAATACCGAACTATAATAGTTTAATAAGTTTGTTAAAGAGAGAAGTCGAAAACATGTAAATTTTGTATAAAATAAGTTTAAACATTGAAAATATAATGTATAACAATAATAAATAAAATGGTATATGATAAAATGAACGATTATATTACAACAATTTTTCACGTTTTTAACAGCATTAATGGGAAAGCAGATTTGAATCGCGATAAAAGATTAAAATGTATAACATTTTTGATTTTAGGATATGTGACTAATTTAGCGAAAGAATATAAGGTTGATTTGCTTCAAATTCAAGAAACCGAATCAATCAATATGATACCATTTTTTGAATACATTACGGCAAATGAAATAAATTTATTGGAGTTTGACAAAATAAAAGTGGAGGATATTGACACTAGTAAAAAAGAAGACGTAGAAAGGTTTATACTTTCGCATATTTATTATTTAACTCAGCATTAAATATTATAAAAATAAATATTACAGGGTTAAAATAATATAAAGGTAACATTGTATAGTAGATTATAATATAATGTCTTCTACTAAAGATTCCGCTACACCTTCCACCGCCTCCTCTGAACGTCTAATCGGACGTGTTAAGTGGTTTAACAATAAGGCTGGTTATGGATTTATTACTGTGACTGATGGTAGTCGCTCAGGTTCCGATATTTTTGTTCACCATAGTACTATTGGAGTTGCTAGTCAGCAATACAAGTATTTAGTACAAGGCGAGTATGTTGATTTTGAGTTGTCGGCAACTCAAGGTGGCGCTCATGAGTTCCAAGCAACCAATGTTGTTGGTATTAAGGGAGGTAAATTGATGTGCGAGACTAGACATGAGTATAAGATTGCTAGAAGCGCCTACAAGTCTTTGGTGGATGAACCAAAGGCAGAGGTTGTTGAACCCAAGACTCCTAGACAGAAGAGCGCACCTAGACCTAGTCGTGATGCTGACGGTGAGAAGAAGGGATGGACTTTTGTTAGTCGTAAGACTTCTTCCGATAAATCTTCTCGTTCTTAAATTAATATATATTTAGAAAACGCTAGTTTAAAAATAATGTTTGTTAAAATTTATTATTTTTAAAAAACTTATATTATAGTAATATATAATGAAAATGCAAAATTTGGAACCGGCTACTATTGGTGGGGGAAAAAAGGCGAATGGACATAAAGCAAATTGTGCGTGCCCTATTTGTAAAAATATGAAACACGCTAAGAAGGGTGGATCTAAAATGCAAACTTTAGAACCTGCTACTATTGGTGGTGGAAAAAAAGCGAATGGACATAAAGCAACATGTAAATGTCCTATTTGTATTAATATGAAACATCAAATGGTTTCAAAGAAGAATAGACGCGTTACAAGACGCAATCGAACTATGAAGGGTGGTGTCAAAAGAACACGCAAAGGTAAAATAATCCATCAGAATATGAATCAAAATGATGATGATGACGATGATGAATTGCCTGCAGCTAACCTTCAGGGACAATTTGATGCTGTTGCAGATGATAATGATGATGATAATAATGCTGATAATAATGCTAATAATGAACAAATTGAGAATAATGAAGAAGTTGAGAATATGGATATGGATATTGAAGAGGAAGATGTAGATGAAGACGAAGATAGCGATTATGACGAACCACTTAAAAGAAAGAGAGTACATGGTGGACGCAAATCACGAAGAGGTAATGGTCACAAAGCAGACTGTAAGTGTCCTATTTGTAAAAATATGCGAAAAAGTGGTAAAAAAGGAGGTGTTTTGAGTCCTTATGAAACTGAAAAACCTAAAGAAACAAGCACTGATCAAATTGACAATATGGAAAAAGGAATACAAATACCTCTAGGTGAAGGAGCAGAAAAAAATGTTGGTGGTTCAAGAAGACGCAAATCTAGAAAATCAAGAAAATCAAGAAAAATCAGAAGACGTCGTTAAACATAAATAACAAAATATAAAATAAGTAGGTTTTATATTTTATAATTAATCTATTTAAAGTTTACTTGAGAAATGTATATAAATGGAACAAAAACAAGAACTTGATATAATAAGCGAACAATTTGAAGGGATAATAAATAGTTTAAACAACTTTAAATGTGAAATAAGTAATTTACAACAACAAATAAGAGCAGTAGAAAAAAATGTAAAAAAGCAAATGAAAGAGTTTAATAAGGAAATAACAAAAAGCAAAGGCAAAAATAAGGGTAATCGCAAACCATCAGGTTTTGCAAAACCAACTAAAGTAACAAACGAATTATGTGAATTTATGAATAAAAAAGAAGGTGAAGAAATTGCACGCACGGAAGTGACAAAGGCTCTTTGTAGTTATATAAAGGAGCATAATTTGGAAAACAAGGAAAACAGTAAAGTTATATATCCTGATAATAAGTTGAAAACACTATTGGGTATTGAAGAGGGACAAGAACTAACATATTTTACTATACAAAAATATATGAATAAACATTTTATCTAAATGATGACATTTATTTATTGTAAATTTATAAATTATGAAACTTAATTCCAAACTTATTATTTTGTTTTGAATTATCTGAAATACTTTTTTTTAATATTTTTAAATTATTAATTTTTTGCGTTAAGCATTTTGTTACCGCATCTTGATGTATTATTTTTTCAAAATGTGTTTCACCATTTTTGGCGCGATAAAATATATCCTTTCGCGTTTTTGTACAATATACACATAAACAACCATTATCTATATAATGTTCTGTTTGAATATCATTTATATATTGATTTTCCAAATAAAGATTTACATAAAAATTATATTCATCAAGTGTATATGGTATTGCAAAACCGGTCTGAGTTTTTGTTTCCCATTTTCGTATATATTGTTTTCTCTCTTTGTCTGAAAAATAAAAGTTAAAATATTTACAATCTTTTACTAATTTAAGATAATTCACAGGTATTTTGTATTCATCCTTAAATTTTTTATATAAATCACCAACCTTTTTGTTAGTTGTCTGATAATCATTTATTAAAACAATATCTTGTTGGAATATTGAAGAGAGAATTTGCCCCCACATATTCGAATCATCTAAACGTAATTTGATATATTTAATATTATTAAGTATTTGGATTGTATATTTTTTCTCAAAGTCAAAATGAGTAGGGTTCGCAATATTAAATTTATCAAAATAATGATCGCCATTGCCTAAATGTGGAAATAACTTGTTAAACCTGTCTATTACACGTTTGACACTATAATTATTTATATTCTCTTCAGAATTGTTAAAATGATATGGTGACAATTTTTCGAAGTATTCGGACATTTTTCTCTCTATTGGTGTTCTATAAACATCAATTACATAAACATTATCTCCTTTCTTAGCAATATAATTAATGATTTCGTTTACAGTTATATTATTAACTCCTGTTAAAACATTCAACATAATGTCATCATGAATATGAATTATGTTAAAAGAGTTACCGAGAGAAATTCTTAATGAAGAAACTAGTGTAGTTGAACCAACTTTGGGAGGCGTATAAATAAAAACATAGTTCGGACTTTGAGTGTTAAATAGTTTATTTAGTACTTCTTCGGACATATAAAATAATACATTAAATTATTATATTTATTTTAATGTATTACATAAAATGGAGGCTATATTAGCGTATGATTTACATAATGGCATTTCGAAAAATGGCGCAATACCATGGAAATCTAAAACAGACATGAATTTTTTTTACAATACTACTAAAGGCAATGTTGTTATCATGGGTAGAAACACATTTCTCTCTTTGCCTGAAAATTGTCGACCTTTGAAAAATAGATTAAATATTGTCTTAACAAGTAATCCTGAACAATATCTAAACGATGATAAATACAAAAACGCAAATAATTTAATTTTCACAAGCAATAAAAATATATATAAAGAAATACTAAATAATAGAGAAAAATATACAACCTTTTTAAATATTGATTTCAAAATAATAATAATTGGTGGAAAACAAATTTACGATATGTATTTTCCCTTATGTGAAACAGTGTGGGTTACACGCATTAAAAAGGATTACCAATGTGATTTACATATTAGTTACGATTTTGAAAAACAATTTAAAGAGTGCGAAGTCTTGAAAGAAGATGATGAATTATTAATCGTAAAATATTTTTAATTTATTTTTTATTTTTTTTAAAAAAAAATGATTTTTCAAAAAAATTGAAATGCTTTTCCACAATTTGTCTAGGATTATTAATTATATAAACCCACACACTTTAAAAGTTAAAACTAAACTAATTTTAATAAGATGTCATCAAGTAACACTCAAGTAATGTACTCTGTCTACATTCCTACAATCTCTAAGGTTAACACAGAAGAAATAATTTCTAATTATTTTGCACTCAATTGCGTAGGAAAAGTCGAACGCGTTGACTTTGTAGAGCACCCAAGTCATGCGAAAGGACTTCACAGTGACTTAAAGGACTTTCAACAAGCGTTCGTTCATTTTACTCCTCAGCAAAAAACACACGAAATTATGGAAGCAATCGAGAAAAGAGGCAGTTATTGGTTTTATCCGTGCGAAAAACCTACAAATACTGGTAGTGTTAAAGAGCAAAACGAATATTGGATTTTGCTTAAAAATAAAAATCCTATACCTAAGACGGAGTTAAACGTAGATCAGGTTGCTCACAACTTTAAGTTGATGGAAGAGCGCGAGACTAAATTGGTTCAAAAGATCGCGGAAATGGAAAAGAGGGAAACGCAAATGGTTCAAAGGATGGAAGAAATGGAAGAGAAAATGTCTATATTAATTCAACTTAATGAAAAATTTACTAAAACATTCGATGTACATACCATAAATATCAAAACACTTTCTGATCTTTTGATCAAAAAAGAACAAACTAAACCAAAGGAAAAATGCCGCATTTGTAGCAAAGTTGACGTCAACGATAATGAGAGCATTTGCATTGATTGTTGGAAATATTGTGAACCCGCCGTGCCCTTAACCAAGACAGGTATAGAGGCGATTGAAAAAGAGTTTTGTAATTTGAAGACCGACGCTGAAGAGCGCTATTGGCGTCTATATCAAAAAACTGAAGACTTGGCACAAGATGTATCTACTCTATATGACAGACTTTGGCTCGATGTCGAAAAATTAATTAAAAAAACTGATAAAAATATTGCAGATATTGAGTATAGTAATGAGAGAACATTTAATTTGACAGAAAAAGTCAATAATATCGGAAAACAACTAACTCAATTTACTAGTAGTATTAATATTGAAGCATTAACGATGTTTAGTAAGGCGCACAAAGATTAACATAATTAGGTAAGTTTATTTATAAATAAATTATATTTTGTATATTTTGTATAATGACTTTCATTTTAATTAATTTAAAACTCGAAATTGTTTAACTTAAAATTTAAATTGCGTTAAAATTGCGTTAAAATTGCGTTAAATTTAAGTTAAATTTTTTACTTAAAAAAATTGAAATAGTTTTCTATATTTTTATCAAATACATAAATATAATTATTACTGACTTTTAAAAGATAAATTACAAATACGAAAAATGTATTGCAATATTTGCTGCGATAAGTATAAACAAGATCCTATTAAATGTGACTATTGCGGGTTTGACGCTTGTAACAAATGTTGCGAGACTTATATTTTAGATCAACCTTCACCTAAGTGTATGAATATGTCTTGTGGAAAGGACTGGTCTAGAAAGTTTATTAAGACAAAAATTGGTGGATCGTTTATGACTGATAAATTTAAAAAACATATGGAGGATATATTATATGAAAGAGAAAAGGCACTAATGCCTGCTACACAACCTTTAATTGAGAATAAAATAAGAATGAATAAAATGAAGGATGAATTACAAGAAATAAGAAATCAAATTAAAAATTTAGAAGATATAAAGAGGCGTCTAGAAATTAATATTGATAGAGTTAGAAGAAACGTACAACCAATTGATTTTTTGGGAGAAGAAAATTATACAGATGACTCAGTAAACACTGTAAAAAATAATACAAATAATTATATTAGAGCGTGTCCTGGTGAAAATTGTCGTGGTTTCTTAAATAAAAATTGGATTTGTGGTTTATGTGAGAATAAAACATGTAAAAATTGTCACGAAATCTTAAATAATGAAGACCATGTTTGTGATGAAAATAATGTAAAAACTGCGAAACTTTTAGAGATGGATACAAAAGCATGTCCTACGTGCTCGAGTAAGATATTTAAGATCGATGGGTGCGACCAAATGTGGTGTACTCAGTGTCATACTGCATTTAGTTGGAAAACTGGAAATATTGAAAAGACTATTCATAATCCTCACTATTATGAGTGGAAGAGAAAAAATGGCGGTTTAGAACCAGTTAAAAATGATATGTTTGCTGGTGGAGGAGGTTTACCCCAAGGAAATGGTGACTGTTATGAAATTAATAATAATACATTCGATCAACTTATTAATTATGCTAAGAACAATAACCATATTGATTTATATAGGGAAACTAATAACACCGGTGTAAATACTCTGACAGTTGAAAGGGATTTCAATACAGTTATTGAAATGGTTCAACATATTATTCACAATCGCGAAGTTGAGATGCCAAAATTTAGAACTGATATTTATAAAAATAATGAAGAATTAAGAATTAAATTTATGACTAATGAGATTAATGAATCGCAGTTCAAGACTTTAATACAGAGAAATGATAAGAAAATAAAGAAGAATGAGGAAATATATAATATTCTCCAGTTCTTTAATACTACTATTAATAGTATCTTTTATAGAATTATTACAAATTTGAAGAATACTCAAAAATGTAATCATAATTTTATAGAATTATTTAAAGAGATAGAAGGATTGAGGGATTATTGTAATAATTATTTTATTGACATATCTGACACATATGATAGTGTTTTATATAATTTTGATAAGCAATATCGTTTTATAACTGTAAAATCAGAGAAGGAACATAAAAAATTTGTTGAAAAACTTGAAAATATAGCATGTAGATGGTTAAATAGTGTAACTAATAGAAATATTCCTGGTTTCAATCCAGAAAAACCTACTGCTTGTAGACAAGCTGTTTTAGATTATGTTAATGGAAAGAGTTACATTTATAATCTTCCGGATTGGATATATACTGATAAGCGAGTTGTAAAGACAAAAAAATATACTTGTGATATGACTGTATAAATTTAAACTTATAAAAGGTATAATAAAATAATAAAATAATAAAATAATAAAATAAAAATGAAATGTTTTTTTATTTTAAGTGAAATGTATTAAATAAGAAGAAAGATGACGACTCAAGTTAAAAGAGGTAAGGTTTATATTGCTAGTATGAACATGAGAGGTGCTCGCGCTGTTAAGTTAGACAGTGAATCACTAAACTTAAATGTTACGAGCGCACAAGCAAAGTCAAGTTTAGATAGAAGAGATTTTAGTCCGATGACTCCTATAGAGGGAGGATATTATGGTTATTGGAATTTTGAGAGTAGATGGCAATCTGGTAAAATATTTGAAGGAATAGATGAGAAGGTAACTAAGGATTGGTGGAAGTCTCAATTAGAAGCGAAGAGGAGATATCCTAAGGGAAAAGGTAAGAAGATACTATGTGCGCGTTTTGAGGGATACGAGGATAGAGGAGATATGGATTATATTACGTCAAGAAAAGAGGTCTATTGTAAGGAATATTATGATTTGATTAAGGATAGAGAAAGGGTTAAATATTGGAAGAAGTTATTAGATGAGGGTAAGAGTATTACTATATTTGACTTTGATGGTCCTAGAAATGAAGATAAGAGTGTAACTTGTTTGGAGTTGACTGAGGAACTATTGAAAGAAAAGATAAAGGACCTAAATGTGCCTTTTGGTCATTGTTATGTTGTAGGTATGGTTTTGTGTGGTATAGATTTAAGTGTATTAAATTAATCCGGACTTATAATCCGGACATAATCTATTTTGAAAGATAATAAATTCTAATAATTTATTATATATATAATAAATTAAAATGTATAAATATTTAGAAAATACATATAATTCTGCCTTAAAATCTTTAAGTAATGGAAAAAATCATAAATTATTAAATATAAATTCTATATTTTTTTTGATTATAATTATGATTATAATTATGATAATTTGGTATGTATTTAAATATAATTTAAATAAAATAAATAATGAACAAAATAATTTAACTACTTGTAAAAATTCTTTTAATACATTAGATAGTGTTTTTTCACCACAAAATATGAGTAAAGCAACTCATTGTACACCTAATATATTTAGTCTTTTAGATCGAACATTAATGAGTAAAGTATATGGAGACATTCCTTTGATTGGGTTTGGAACATTTCAAAGAGCAGGAAATACTGCAAATATGAGTGATGTTATATATGAAGCTATTAAAACAGGTTATAGATGTTTTGATTGTGCAGTTTTATATGGAAATCAATATTCTATAGGAGTAGGAATTCAAAGAGCCATTACAGAAGGAATTGTTACAAGAGAAGATTTATTTATTATAGGAAAAGGAGTCTCTGTATATGATTTTGAAATTTCAATAAGACAATTACAAATAAAAAAACTTGATTTAGCTTTATTACATGATTTTATTGGTAATGATTCATGGAAAGATATTATGGTTAAAACAAAAGATTGTGGACTTGCTGATAAAATTGGAGTAGCAAATATTTATAATAATAAATTACATAATTTATTACAATATTGTGATGAAAATTTATTAGAAAAACCTTATCTAATTGAAAATGAAATAAATGTATTTACTCCAGAAGATACACTAGTAGAAGTATGTAATAAAAATAATATTAAAGTAATAGCACATACACCATTAGCAAGAACATGTTTAAATTCATTAGCAGATGAACCAGTTTTAGAAGATTTATTAAAAAAATATGCTCCAATTACTTTAGCTCAATTAGTATTATTATGGAATATGAGAAGAGGTATTACTGTAATACCATCTTCAGTAAATACAACTCATATAGAAGAAAATTATTCAACCTATAAAGATTTATTAAAGACAAATATTTTAACTCCAGATGAAGTTAAATCTATTACAAATATTAATGGTCCAGATGGATCACCTACTATACAAATATCATTTGGTGCTAAAAAATTTGATAATAGTGATAAAAATTATATTATTTTACAATATTATAAATAAAAATTTTTATTCATTCTTATTTTATTTATGGATTATTATTTTAATTTTATTATAGTTAACATAAAATTAAAAAGGAGGGGTCATAGGGGAACCTTGGTTCCCCATAATTTTTAAGTATTGTAAAAAAGAGTATAAATTGTAAAAAAATTGAAAAGTTTGTAAGGTAGTGAAATAAAAGTATAAATATCAAAAATAAATAACGTCTAAAAGTCAAAAGTCGAATAGTAAAA
>Ga0255214_1000212_pt1 | contig 15353 bp, 10 predicted proteins | sample Miss_Law_RepB_8d_FD_189951 | JGI IMG/M metagenome (GOLD analysis project Ga0255214, IMG submission 189951) | Freshwater microbial communities from Mississippi River, Louisiana, United States - Miss_Law_RepB_8d | ecosystem: Environmental > Aquatic > Freshwater > River | place: USA: Louisiana... | reverse complement strand
TGCCACAAATGAATAATTTTGATAATATGGGTTCAATGTATGGAGGGGATGATATTGGGGTTGAAACATTAACAGAAAAGGATGTTTTTTTTTTCCCAAAAAAATAGATAAGATTGAAAACAATTATGATATGGTTGGTGGGATAGTTAATGGTCATGATTCTTCTTTATCATTAAATTTGGATATAGATAATAATATAATAAATGTTCCATCATATGATATAAATTTATTATCACAAATCAATCAAAAAAAATTATTTGATGATCATACTAGATTATCAAAAGAATATAAAAATGTTGATTATTATGGTATGATACATGATGATAAAACTAAATTAATGTTAGTTAATAGACAATTGATGAATGTTATAAAATATATTAATGCGATGTAAATTAATTTTATTATTTTTATTAGTTTATAAATTAATAAAAATATTAATTATTTATTATTTATTGTTTAATGTTTTTCAAAAATTTATTCTTTCAACAAAATCATCTAATTTAGATAATAACATATTTACAGTAGTTGTTTCACCTTGTTTAACCATTGATGATAACATATTATAAATATGATATTCAATATTATCCATATTTTTAAAATTTTTATCATGTAATAAAAATGTTTGTATTGATGATAAAATATGTTTAAATATTTTATGGTCATTTATTGAGAATAATTCGTTATGTAATTTTTCATTTATTTTTTTATATTTTTTGATAACATAATTATTCCTTCCATTATCCTTTTCTATTTCTGTAAATTCAAATTCAGTAAATGTATTCAATAATTTAATTAATGTATTATTCATTTTTTTTACTTTAACAATTATTTCTTCATGTTGTTCTTTTGTTATTTTAAATATTATGCAAAAATAATTATATCCATTATTTCCATTTCCATAATATTCTATACATCCCTCATTTATAACATTTCCATAATTTTTATAATATTTTGATGCATAATTATATGATCCAGTTTGCACAAAAAAATGTTTTCCTCTATATTCATAATAAAAACCATTATATTCCATTTTTTTATTTTGAAATACGTTATTTGTACTCATCATTTTAACAACATCATTATATGTTACATATTTAACTTTATTTATTTCTAATAATGTATTATCATAATTATTCATTACACTTTCTTGTGTTTCGACTGATCTAACATCTATTAATGTTAAAATATTTTTTTTATGTTCACATAAAAAAGATGTTTCATTATGATTTAATGTAAATACTAAATATTTATTTTCATCATTACCATAAAAATTAAATATGTTTTCTATCTCTTCAATACTATTTTTCTTTCCATCATTTGTTATTTCACTATCAAAAAATAACTCTTCATAATTCCGATTTGATCTAAAATTAATCTCTTTTGCATAATTTGATGTGGTTCTTATATATGTTATTCCTTCATATTTATACACTACATATATTATATTTTCAGTTGATAATGTTAATTTTAATTCTGCATCATTCTCTAATTCATTTCGACTATTATTAAATACATCGAAATAAACATTTTTTGCATTTTCAACTGTGTAATTTATTATTTTCATATTTTCATTCATTAAAATACTCCTTACATTCATTATATTATCATTATTACTTATTTTATCATATACAACATATAATATATACAAATCATTATCCAATTTATTAAATATTATTCCATCATTATTAGCACACAAAATTTTCAAAATTTCAATAAATGGCTTATTTATGTTTCTTTCTTCATTTCTATATTCATTAATTAATTGTATCAAATTTTCAAACATTGACAAATAAATTATATGTATTATGAGTATAATAGGTATATTTTACTTTTATATAGAAGAATATATATATATTAAAAATATCATTTTTTTTATATATATAATTATATATATATAAATATAATTATATATTAATGTCCCTTAATATTGATATAGTTTTTGATGTTATCTTAAATGATGCATATTTATTGATAAAAAATAAATATAAAAATAATGGTAAAAATAATAATAAAGATAAAAATATATCTTTTGAAATTAATGATATTTTCAAAAATATTGATTACACTAATTTACATACATTAATACAAAATGACACATATTTTAATTTAGCTTTATCATATATTAATAAATATATTACAATATATGTAATATTATATATACATTTAGTAAATATTAATAATAAAAATATTGATGTTGTTAGTAATGAAATAAAAAATTATATATTAAAACATAATTTATCTTATTTAACAAGTGATGATAAAATCCACATTTATAATAATTTTAATATTATTTTTAATATTTTACAAATTATTAATAATAAACACATTAATAATAAAAATATCAACAATAAAAATGTAGATTATTATTACAATATTATACAAAATGCATTACATAATATCGATGATTATAATGATAAAATTTGTTTTATTATAAAAATTATCATATTCCTTAATATTTATGAAATTTATCATAAAAAAGATATAAATCAACTAATTGAACTCTCTGAATTTGAAAATACTGAAAGCACATACATTGATGTCATCGAAAATTTTATTGACGTTGTAAATTATAATACTTTATCTTCCCTATTTAGCAAAAATAATACTAACATCATTTATAATATGCTTAATGATAGTAATTTTAATGTTTCTAATCAAAATTCTACTTCTAATATCATTTATAATCTATTCAAATCTAACATATTATTTCCCATTACTGATGATATTTTAAGATATAATAAAGATGTTTATGTAATTAAAGATATTGATGTTGAAAATAATGCATCAATTAAAAATTTAAAGAATGAAAATAAAACCAATAATTTCAATGATTATTTATCCAAAACAAAGAATTCCAAAATAAAAGAAATTCTTACCAACATTAATTCTGTTATTTATAACAATGATAATACTATTTTACATAAAACTTTACTCCATAAAAAAGCATTGATTATTAATGAATTTGATGAAATTAATGTTTTATATAAATATTCTATGTCTGATGTGATTAAAGCAAATATATATGATTATATTAAAGAATTAACACATTATCGTATTTATTCATTCATTAGTATAAAAAAAAATGTAATACCTCAATTAACTATAAATTTTCCAGATATAATTAAATGTGTACGCTATTGTTGTTTTGATGATAATAATGTTGAATATTATAAAAATAATTTAAATTCTAAAATATTATATCGTTCTTCTAATGATTATATTGATGCAAATATTGTTGGTTTAATGGTAAATAATATTAAATTAAATAATATTTTAAATAATAATTTTGATAAAATTTTAATTGATTGTATTAAAATTAATGATGTTATTAAAGTCGATTATAACATTTTAAGTACAATATTAAATAATACTATAAATTCATATATTGATAAAAATAATGATAATAATAATGAAAATAATTTAATTTTAAAAAATCCAATATATTATATTTTCAATAAAAAATATGATGAAAATAATATTATTAATGATCTTTTTAAACTAAATAAAACTTTAACTAACATTTCTTATGAATTTATTTTAAATAAAATAAATAAATTAGATCATAAAACTAAATTATTATTAACAGTCGAAAAAATCAAAGACATTATCAATAATGAACAAAATAAATTATTCTGTCTTGATAACAATTTAATCTCTAATATTATTTCTACAACATACCATGATATTATAACAAAAACTATATTAAAAAAAGGGCCAAATTATAAATATGATATGGAAAATAAAATAGCCGGCATTACTTCCAAACTAATTTTACTTCCTACTTATACAAAACTAATCAATAACAATGTTATCACCAAAATTAAAAAAACTGAATTTTTAAATATTAAAGAACTTGATCTTTCATACCAAAATTATTCCATTTGTCAACATAAAATTATGTGGTCCAATTTACATAAATTTCAAAAAAATAATATTGAAAAATATAATAAATATCTATACATATTTATTAACAAATATGTTGAATTATATAACAATTCCTATGTTTGTATTTCTTGTGGAGAAAATATACCTATCGAAAAATATATTGATACTGGATTTAGTGATACTATCAATATCAACATTCCTTTAGAATTTAATCTTGAAAGTATTGAGGCTTATGAAAAATATGTGTCATCAATTAAAAATATTGAAAAAATTATTGAAAAAATTTCTGCAATTGTTAACATTCCAATTTATTTTTCTTCATCTACTATATCTAAACATCGACGTCAAGAAATTATTAAAAATGTGATTGATGTTATTAATATTCAATATAAATCTGTTGATACTACAAATATAAATTTGCGTAAAGAAATATTGGAAACATCTGCATATAAATATGGCACTGATATAAATATAAATAAATCATATTTTTATATTTTTTTAATGAATAATGATATATTTAAATTTTCTTCAAATGATGTCGACAAATATAAAAAATTTAAAATAAATACTACTATAACATATGTTCTATTTTTCTTGATATTAAATTTAGAACCTAATGAAATTAAACAATTTAAATCAACCATCAACATTAACTATAAAATTTATGATAAATATTTCAAAAAAATGTTTGATAATTATAGAATCATTTTTAATAATAAAAATGATGTACAAACTATCTTAAATTATAATTTACTTTGTTATGTTATATATTTCTTTGCTTGTATCATTAGTAAAAATAATATACTCATTTTTGATAATCCTGAATTTAATAAAAATAAAAAAATTGATATTAAACTTATATCAATCATTATCAATAATTTTATTATTTTACTTAATAATCTTGTTAAAGTTGATAGTTCTAAAAATGATTTTTTATTTAACATAATCAATAACAAATTTTTTATTAAATTAGAAAAAATTTACAACAATAATTCATCAATCTCTAAAGAAATTATCAATTTCCTTTTTATTGACGATAACATTATTGTCGAAAAAAATAAAAAACATATTTATCAACCATTTAACATAACGGACTATTCTAAAAAATATGACATCTTTAATATACCTTTAACTAAATATATTTTAAAACCTTTATTAAATCCTACATATTCTAATATTCATAATAATAAAAAATATAAATCTTTGTTATCAACTTATGATGATAATGATATTAATTCAATAAATAAAAAATTATATGATATTTCAATAAATAAAATATTTAATAGTTATGATGATAATGGAACTAAATATTTATCTGTAAATAACAAAAATAATATAGATGATAATAAAATTATAAATTCTGTTAATAAAATATTATTAACTAAAATTAATGATAATGTTAAAAATGTTTTAAGTGTACAAAATAACAATTATCATATCAATAATAATAATACACATTTTGATGAAATTGACAAAAATATTAAAAATTTAATTGACGGATTTAATTTTGAAAATAAACATAACACTTATATTATAAATCATAGTATTATTGGAAATTTACTTAGTAGTGATCAATTCATTATTATTGATGAAAATAATATTACAATTAGAAATAACATTAAAGATTTTCATAATAAACAAGTTTATGTTTGTCATTATAAAAAAATTACTTATTATTATGATTTTTATAATCTAAATTATCTGGGCTATAATGAAAATAATATTATCAATAAAATATATAATAGTGATAAAATATTAATTATTAATTATTCTACTTATTTTAAACTATTAAATTTGGGCCATTATAAAATAAATTATAAAAATATTGAATATAATAATGATGATGATAACAAATATAAAAAATATTTACAACTTAATGAAATACATAATATTATATCAACTAGAATGACAAATTTAAAAAAATCAATCAACTTCTTTAAAAAATCTCTATTCTCTAATAATAACAAAAAAAATTCATTGAAAATATATCTATATAACAACAACAATTTACTTTTTAATAATAACTTCAATAATCTTCATATTAATCGTTTTAATAATGATATTTCTATTGATATTGAACATGATTATATCAAAAATATTAATAAATATAAAAATAATGATCTAATCATTCTACATTATATTTGTAATCAAATAGCCGAATTACTTAAAATCAATTCTAAAATTGAAAAACATATAATCTTATTAATTGAAAAATATATTGACAATATTTTTAATGATTTTATGTATCTTAATAATTCCCTGTTCAATAATGAAATTAAAAAAATTATTAATTCAACCTATAATAATGTTGTCATTAAATCTAATATCGATGACTTATCCATTATCGACGATAACATTTTGAATCAAAATATTGATAATAAAGAAATTAATGATGGTATTGATGTTGATATTGATAAAGATGATGATTATGATGATAATTTAGCCGATATTAATGAGGAAGTTGATGGTTAAATTTAATTTATTATATTTTAAATTAAATTATATTATAATATTATAATTTAATATATTATATGGACCAAAATTACAATATTATAAATAAAGTTAATATGTTATTTGAATATGATAACACTATTAATGGTGTAATTAAAACTATTTGGAAAAATTTATTAATTCATATTGAACAATATGATAAACAATTATATCGCATAAAATGTATGAATATACATAAATTATTTATTGATTTTGTTAATCAATCTAATTATTTATTAATTGAAATGAAAAATAAATTAAATATGTTATCATCTAATGATTTACATATAACTATTAATATTAACAGTATTATTGATATCTATTTACAAAAAAATTTATCTTTATTACAACAACTAAAATAATTTAATCCATTTTTATAAGAAATTTATAATTTTTTACAAGGAGAAGTCATATATTTATCTATTTATTTCTCTGTCCAAACCAATAAATGATACTAAAATATCCATTCCTTATTCCACTGTATGTTTTACACATTACATAAATCATCATATATGACATTTAGCACGGCACCATATCATATATAACAATTTACGTAATTAGAGAATTTAACATATTATAGACGATAAACATACTACAAAATAAAGAATTAATCATCTTTTTGATTTCCTCCATTGGTTTGGACGCTAAATTAAACATAATGGAAAAAACTTATAAATTAAACTTCATTTTTTTATATATTATTTTTCCATAGATACCAAAAAATGATACTTTTATAAGGAGTAAATAAATTTATAAAATTTACTATTTCTTCCTTAGTTTTTATATTATAATATTTTTTTAATTGATTATTTACATATTTATCATTTAATGGAAAAATATCCAAATTTAATCCATATTCTATCATAAAAGTTGTTATAGTCCAATTACCAACACCTTTTATTTTTTGTAATGATAATAATTCTTGATTTGACATATTTTCAATATTTTGTTTATTATCATATAAATATTTTGATATTGTTATAATAGTTTCTTTTTTATTTTGTTCAATATTTATTTTTTTCCATTGTTCATCAGTTAAATTCAATATATCTATTGGATTGAAATCATTATTTTTAATTTCTATATATAATCTCTGTCTTATAATTCTTGCATCTTTAAATCTTATTTTTTGTCCGATTATTAATCCTATTAAATATGAAAATTTATTTTGTTTATTATTCATATATTCATGTTTACTATTAATAATTATTTCATTCATTATTTTATCTTTTTTACATATATCATCTATTATATCCTTTATAATTATATTATTCATTTATAAAAATATTATTAATAATATTTTATATAATAATATAATTATATTATTATATAAAATATTATTAATATGAGTAATAAATATGATATGGCATTTTCTATTTATATTGATGATGCTTTAAATAACAATACTGAAAGCAATAACATTAATTCTTTCATTCATTTAAAATGTTCTAACTGGATTAATGTTTGGAAAGATGATAAAGATATTTTTAATTGTAAATTATGTAAATCAACATTTGGCACATTTAATAGAAAACATCATTGTCGTTCTTGTGGTGATATTTTTTGTTATAGTTGTTCTGATAATTGGATTGATTTATGTGATGAATTAAAAATTAAAAGAACAGAATCAAAAGACAAAACGTCCTATTATTTAAATAGTTTAATGTCTTATGTTCCAAGTTATCAAAATAATAAAAAAAGGGTTTGTAATGTATGTCATACTAAAATATTAGAATTTTCAACAATAAAAGAAATATGTAAAAATGATTTAGTGAATAATGATGTAGTAACATTGTTAGAAAGTCTAAATAAAAGGGATAATATTTTATTTAAAAAAGCCATTTTTTATAATTTGTCTAAATTTAATGAAATTATTACTAAACATAATTTATCTAATTACACTATTGATGATGTTGAAAAAATTTTATTAAATATTGATAATATAACTGGACATAACAAATGGATTAAATTAATTTTTAAGTTAAGCAATTCAATAAAAACTATTGGTGATGATAGTAAAAATATAACAACTATTAAACAATTAATTGGAAAACCAAGAATTGTTAACTGTAATATATTAAATTGTTCCTCTAATTGTTCTACACATTTAGATATTGAAGATATAATTGAAATTTTAGCATATGATATTTATCATGATGAAATAGAAGAAATTTTGATATTAATGTTTCAAGAAAAAATAAATTTATCAATGATAATTTTGTTTTTACATCTTATTTTAGAAATTATTTATATTCGTATTGAAGAAAAAAATGATTATAAAATTATTGATATTATCATTAATCTTTTTGGTGATAACAAATTTTTTATTTATTTTTATATGTATTCCGTTTTTAATAAAAGATATCATAACATTAAATCAAGAATAGACGATAATAAAATGACTTCTATTATATCTGCTATTGATACTATGGAAAATATGAATTCTTTTCTTAATACCATTATCAATAATAGTAATCCGAATATAAGTTTAGATAAAATTAAATCAACTTACTCCACAATTTTTAATGATGACGTTAAAATTATTAATCCTGTTAAACCATTAACTAAATATTTATCAATTGATGTAGATAATATTAAAAAAATGTCTAGTGCATGTAAACCTTTAATGATTCCTATACAATATAAAACTAAAGATAGTGAAATTTTAAAAATCGATAAAATTATTTATAAAAAAGAATGTCTACAAAAAGATTATATTGTTAGTAAAATTATTAAATTCGTATCCTATATCCTTAAAAAAGATTTGGGTTTTGAAAATTGTGTCATCAGTTATAGTATTATCCCTTTTAGTGATACTGATGGATTTATTGAAGTTGTTGATAAAGCTGACACTATTATGAACATAAAAAAGAAATTTTCTATTCTTAATTATATTCTAGAAAATAATCCACACAAAAATATTGAAGAAATTAGAAATATTTATATGAAAAGTGTTGCTGCTTATTGTATCATCACTTTATTATTGAGTGTTGGTGATAGACATCTTGATAATATTATGATTCATGAATCAGGATGTCTTTTTCATATAGATTATAGTTATATTTTAGGTGATGATCCAAAATTCAATTCATCAGAAGCTAGAATGACTTTTGAAATGTTGGAAGCTTTTGGGGGTATAAATAGTGTAAATATGGAAACATTTTGGAAAATATGTGGTGATATATTTGTATGTGTGAGAAATCATGTGAATATTATAATTCAGTCATTACAATTATTAAATGATTCGATTGATATTGAAAAATTAAGGAAAATAATTGATGAAAATTTTGAATTAGATATTAATGAAGAAGATGCAAAAAATCGTATGAAAAAAAAAATCGAAAATAGTTGCAATTCTTGGAGAGGCTTCGTCACTGATATTATGCATTCTAATAGAATTTCCATCTAATTTATATAATAAAAATATTTTAATTTTTTATTATATAATCCTTAAACAAATCAAATAAATTAAATATTCACAATTATCTAAATTTTAATTTTTATTTTATTTTTTATCTTAATTTTTAAACATCTATTATATCCATATTATTTTCTATCTTTAATCCTAAGTTTTTATCCATCTTTTCTATATCATTCTTTAAATTTAAATCTAACGTTAAATTTGGATTATTTATATTTATCTTTTCATTTTCATATTGTAAATAATATACATTTAAATTTGTACTTCTACCCATTCTTTGTGCTCTTCCTATCACTTGTGTTTCTAATTCTGTCGGTAATTCATGATATATTATTACATCTGTCGCACTTTGTAAATTTAATCCTGAACCACAATAATGTGCATTCAACAATAATACATTTATATTTCCTTGTTCAAATTTCTTTATTGTATTCATTATATGTGCTCCTGTTCCTTTCAACATATCATACGTTATTTTATTCTTTTGTAATTCTTTCTCTATTATTGATAAACTATTATCATATGACGCAAATATTAATATTTTTCCATCTTTTTTTCCTCCTAATATTGACATTAATGCTTTTAGTTTTGATATTTTATTTTCTTTATCTTCTATTTTCTTATCATTATTTGCAACATAATTATTCTTTTTTGTTATAAATTGTATCCCATTCTTGTCATATTTTATCCTGCAAAATGGACATTTATCTATATGATCCATACATATTAAACATAATATCTGATTACAACATTTAAATAATACTATCGTCTCCTTATCCTTATATTCCTCCATACATATTACACAACTATCATTCTCCATTTGCTCTATTCTCTCTTTTATCGATTTATATTTCGTTTCAGCACTTTTTATCTTATTCTCTAATTCTGTTATAGTCTTTTTATGTTGTGCTTCATCATTCGTTATCACATTATTATGATACTTTAATCTTTCATTTAAATTATGCAAATCTTTCTCTAATTGTAATTTTAATATTTCTATAAAACTTCCAGTCGTCTCTATATTACAATTCAATTTCTGTTTCGCTCCTTCTATATCTCCTGCATTTAACATATCTATTACATCTCTTGGTAAATATTCTTTTATCATCTTCATTTGTTTAGGTTCTGAACATTTTAATACATATGATCTTATTTCCGGTAAATTCATCATTTGAATTACATAATCATCATTGTTTTTTACTGATAATATAGACATTAACTCATTCGATCCTAACCCATATCCATGATAACATGTCGTTATATTTTTCATTTGATTATTAGTTATATAATACATTCCACTTGGCGTCGCTGTTATATACCATGTAAAATTACTTCTCCATCTTATGTTCTTTTGTAATCTTATCATATTACATTCATCTATTATTACTCTTGAATATGTTATTTGATTTGTGATTTCCATATAATCTTTTATAAATGAGGATGAACATATTATAACATCATACTCATTTAAATGTTCATATAGTTTATTATTTAAAGTTTCTACTGTATTTGTATTATTAATTATTGGTGTATTATTTTCTTCACTTTCATCTTCACTTTCATCTACATTATTATTATTATTATTATTTTGTTCATTAGTTATAATATCAGGCTTCATAAAACATTTTTTAGTTATATTTGTTATATCCATTTTCTTTGATATTGTCATTATTTTCATTTTTGAATTTGATTCAAATATTTTTGCCCATTGTTTTAATATTGTATGTGGTACCATTATCAAATTTGCTTTACAAGTTTTACTATCATCATTATATTTCATTATATTTATATTATTTAAACTTTTTACTATATTTAATTTATTTGTTTCGATCTTTGTTGCAATCAATCCTAATATTGTATATGTCTTACCCGATCCTACCATATCTGTTAATAATCCATAATTTGTTTCAAATTCAAATTCTTTATAATTATTATAACAATCTCCAAAATATAAATTTGTATATCCACAATCATGATATGGTAATAATCTTATTACTTTTCCTGTTTCTTCCATTTTAAGCATTGCATATATATTACTTAATTGATGATTTTTTAATTTTATTGATAAATTTAATGGTTGATTTATTTTTAGTGAATGTTCATCCAATTCAACTAACATTTTTATTATAAAAATTATATATATTTATGTAATTTTTATATATCCTTATTTTATTATATATTCAAAATATCATTTTTTTTAATAATGACTTGATGAAGATATTAACGATTTTGTAACCACCCATGATTCTCCACCATTATATGTACTTAATACACATAATTGTCCCGCTTCATCTGCTAAACTTGTTGGTAACCTTAATTGTACTGTGTCTGTATTTGAATCCACCATTGTTGGTGCTATCAATGTTGCCTCCAATGTTGCACTTCGTGAACTTCCACTTCCATTATTAAATAATAATGTCACTTCATGAACTGTTGATGGAACATTCTCGAATGTTATATTTGTTGATGATTGTGATGAACCACCTAATGTTATTCTATGAACTGTTGAAGATGATAAATCCAATGTCATTTCGCTGGTTGTCGGTGATACTTCATTAATAACACCTGTGCCATTTGATGAAACTAATTCATTTAATAATCCTTGTGATCGTGCTTGTTGTATAACCACACTTACAAATTCACTAAATTTACTCATATTATATTTATAATATATATATTATATATTTTTTTTTATAAATTTTAATTATTTATTTTTAACGAAATAATATATAAAATATATAAAATAATAGTTTTAATATAAATATTATTATTTTTATATATTTTTATTATGGAAATCTTAAATAATTATACTTATGATAATTGTCATACTTTATCATCTTTATTTTTTGAAAATAAAACTATGTTTGGTAGAATTGTAGATATTTATGATGGCGATACATGCACCATTGTTTTATTATGTGGTATAAGTAATATTCCTATTAAATTTAATTGTAGAATTATGCATATTGACACTGCTGAAATGAAATCTAAAAATTTATTGTTGAAATCTAAAGCCATTCAAGCCAGAAATAGATTATTTAATTTAATAACTAACAAATTTAATGATAACAATTTTGAATTAGAACACAATGATATAAAAAAAATTTTAAATAATGAATGTTTTATTGTTAATATAGAAACTTATGGTTTAGATTTATATGGAAGATTATTAATGGATATAATAATTAATGATAATAAAGTTTCTTCAATATTGATCGAAGAAAAATTAGCATATAATTATGAAGGTAAAACTAAGTTAACTGAACAACAACAATTAGAATTCTTCAATTTAATCTAATTTTATTTATTTTTTATTTATACATATTATAAATAAAAAATCTTATATTCTCTTATATTTTATATCCTATATTTTATGACTGCCGGTTTATTAATCCTTATATCAAAAGGCGAAGAAGACGAATATTTCACATATAATCCTTCGATTACCTTCTTTAAATTTGTTTATAAACAACACACTAATTTTTCTATGGAAAGTATAAAACAACAATTTAATATTCAACCTGATTTCGGTAATCGTGTATCTTGTACAATTTCAAAACATGGTGATTTAATTCATAAAATGTATGTTGTTGTTTCATTACCTAAAATTAATTTTTTTCAAGAAAATTCTGATTTAACTAATCTTAATAAATGTGCTTGGACCCATAATATTGGCTGGAATATTATTAAATCTGTTGAATTGGAAATAGCTGGTACTGTTATCGATAAACAATACGGTGATTGGCTATATATCAATCACGAAATTTCTAAAAAATATATCTCCAAAAATAATGATAGTTTTGAACAAATGATTGGTAATGTTCCTGTTTTAACAGAATTAACAAATTTTAAAGATGATTATACATTATATATTCCATTGAATTTTTGGTTCTGTAAATATTATGGTCAGAGTTTACCTATTTGTGCGTTGGAATTTTCAGATGTTAAAGTTAATGTTGAATTTAGTTCATTAAATGATATTTTAATTTTATCGCCAACTAATTATATTGAAATAGAAAATTCTACAACACAATTTAATTCTGGTGATATATTATATCAATCTATTAACAATTCAATTTCTTATATTAAATTTGTTTATCTTGAAAATAGAACTGATAACACTAATAGATTATATTACAGCAAAATTACTCAAAATCCAATTTTAAGTCAAACTAATGATTTGCAAAAATATGTTTATTCTATTAAATCTTTAGACGATAAATTTTATGTTTATCTTAAAAATTCTTCTTCTGAACAAAATCATATTAATAAACAAAAAAATTTTAATTGGACTAAAACCTTATCTATTATTGATAGTTTCATTTATGTTGATTATATTTATCTAGATTTTATTGAAAGAATGAAATTTATTACTATTCCACACACATATTTAATCGAAACTTTATCTTATGATAATGATAAATTATTATCTAATAGTTCATCTAAAATTAAAATGTCTTATCAAAATAATTGTAAAGAAATTTTTATTCGTCCTCAAATGAATTATCTTATATCCAATAATCTTTGCCAACTTAATAACTATATGTTAGATTATTTTCAAAATATTGATATAATTAATGAAATACAATTTATTATGAATGGACAAGATAGAACCACTTTACGCAATTCTAAATATTTTAATTTAATTCAACCATTCCAACATAATTCAAATTCCTTAAATGGCATTTATTGTTATTCTTTCTCTCTCTTTCCAGAAAATTTTCAACCTTCTGGTTCATGTAATTTATCTGAAATGTCTGATGTACAATTTAATATTGTTGTCAACAAAAATATTAACTATAATAATTACGCTAAAATCAGAATTTATGCTATTTGTTATAAAATTTTAAAAATTGAAAACGGTAGACCATATATTAACCTTTTTTAGTATTTTATATTTCATCCATCATTTTTTTTATTTCATCTATCCTATTATATGCCATATGTATCATACTACTTAACAATTTTATTATCTTTTCTCTTATCTCTATTTTATCATTCTTATTGATTTCTAATTCATCAACCAATTCCTCCAATTTATCTTTTAATTCTATATAATTATTTATCTTTATTCCTAAACAATTTATTGCACTTACTATTTCATCAAATATATCCATTATCTCTTCCTTATTTAATTTATTTATTGTTATTAATGATATCGTATTTAATAATATATTACATGTATAAAATGGCGAATTTGATGTTGAAAATGAATTATATTGATTAAAACTACAATTCATATATCTATTCATATAATAATATTCATTTGATATATTTATTATCTCATATATACTTTCTATTATTTCATTATCATTCTCATTCTCAATATCATTTTCACTTATCTTCAATAAAAAATTTTTGATATTTTCTTTATCATTTACATATTTAAATACATTCAATTCAAATATTGTTGTATTTACTACATTGTTTATTATTATGTTGTCATACATATCTTTCGCCTTAATATATTCACTTTTATTAAATATTTCATTATTCCTTATTTTATCTCTATTTATATCTTCATATATCTCATTAAATCCTTTCTTCCCTTCTTTTA